>Ga0208721_1000008_pt1 | contig 44046 bp, 55 predicted proteins | sample LakMenEpi17Aug10_FD_150705 | JGI IMG/M metagenome (GOLD analysis project Ga0208721, IMG submission 150705) | Freshwater microbial communities from Lake Mendota, WI - 17AUG2010 deep hole epilimnion (SPAdes) | ecosystem: Environmental > Aquatic > Freshwater > Lentic | place: Lake Mendota, Madison... | reverse complement strand
GTAATGTTTGCGTGTATAAGGGATTTGTAATTAAAGGAACCTCTGCAACGGGTAATCCCGTTCTTGCAAACAATGACACGGCTTTTATTCAAGACAACGTCTACGGCCCCCTACTTTCCTTCGGTAATACTTACACGGGGATAAACAAGGGTTACATCACTTTCCGAGCCTTTGCCACTCAGATCGGGGGTGTTACTTCAAACGCAACTAACACGGGTATACTCTACAACACCACCTCTGACTACCGCCTCAAGGAAAACGTCACCGAGTACACCGGAGCCACCGAGTCTATTCGTGCACTGCCTGTTCGGGAGTACAATTTCATCTCAGATCCGGACTCTACGCAACAAGGTTTCCTCGCCCACGAACTCCAGGAGATTGTTCCTCATGCGGTTTCAGGCAAAAAGGACGAAGTTGATGCAGATGGTAATCCGAAGTACCAAGGTGTTGACTACTCCATGGTTGTCCCACTATTGACCGCCGCCCTGAAGGAATCCATCGCCCGTATCGACGAGCTGGAGAGGAAGGTCTCAGAACTCGAAGGCAACGGGTAGTTTACTACGTAAACGAAAAGGTATAATCAATCGGGTGAGTGTGTGAATGGGCTTGGCGGCTCGGGACACACACTTGCCCTCCCAACCGCCAACAGTATTATGATTACGTGTCAGCACGAGTGGATTGAGCAGTGTCTCATTAAGTACCGGTTTGAACCTTTGCCGGAAGGAGAACACTGGGAAGATGCGCATTACCCCGAACCCGAATGCCGTAACGGAACAGAAACCGCCAGACTCTGGTCGAGAGACCATGCGGTACACGGGTTCTTGCAGAGCGAGGATTTAGATCAAGTTTGCTTCCACGGTTATCGACGTAAAACAGATCGAGCTCTGATTGAGGCCCATTATCCCGAGTACCTGGAACTCTGTGACCGATGGTTTATTGAGGCGCAGAAGAGGGCTTTCCAAGCCAGGGTAGAAAAGAATCCGAACTGTCAGTCGGAGGCAGCCCAGAAAGTCCCTAACTCCTCCAGAAGTAAAGGGGGGAAGGTAAGCGGTAGAGGTAATGTAACACTAGGGAGGGGTTTTTTATCTAGTGACTATTTGTCCTCGGAGAAGTGCGGGGAAGACAAAAGAAAGTCTGGGAGAAAATGTGTGGAATTGCAAGCAGGGATGCACAACCCTGACTATAAGTTTTCAGAGAAGCGGGTAGAGGATTGCAGACGGGGAGGGGAACGGGGAGGTAAGAAAACAGCAGAGCGACAGTCAGGTATTTTGTCGCCGGATTATTTAAACTCGCAGGAGAGGATAGAAAACTGTAAAAAGGGAGGTCAAATAACCGTAGCTTCAATTAACAGCCAAAAGTGGATAGATCCGGATCACCCTGAACTCGGGGAGCATTCTGCTCCCACGCTTGCCCAAATGCAGAAACGAAGGGGATACCCTTACGGCAAAGAGAATCGTAGGCAGGTAGGGTAAAACCATGTATATTGCCCGTTGGTCGTAGAGATGGCTTCGATCCTAGATCCTATTCCGAATTCCCCCTTCTACTCTCCGCAAACCTATAGCATCTCTACGCCCAGCGGTTCCCTTGTCCTAGGTTCCGGTGTTGCTGTAACCCCCGATGGAACTCTAGTTGTCGCCTCCGCATTGGCGGGTACTGTTTCTCAAGTTACCGCTGGAGTGGGCCTTTCCGGGGGCACCATTACAACCACCGGAACGATCAATCTGGTCCCCGCCACGAACGTGTCGCTCGGGGGAATCAAAGTCGGGGCGAACCTTTTGGTGGATGCCAATGGGGTTCTCTCCGCACTCCCTCCGAATACAGGTACCGTCTCCTCGATCACAACCGGTTCGGGACTGACCGGTGGTGGCCCCGGCCCCAACGTATTCATCAACCTTAACCCGGCATCAACCACGCAATTGGGTGGCGTTGTTGTTCAACCTTCTGGTGGAATCAACGTTGTCGGCGGTTCCATTTCGTTGGCACAAGCGACCACGACTGACATTGGTGGTTCTCAACTGGCTACAGGTTCCGAAGTTATTGCCGGAACCAATGCCACAAAGACAATTACGCCTGCGACGCTGGCGGCGAAAGTTGCTACCCTGCTGGCACCTGGCCTAGTCCAACTTTCGGACTCGGTTGCAATCAACGATAGCACCGTTGCCGCTACTCAGACTGCTGCTCGCACAGCGTTCCTTGCTGGTACCAACGCCCAAGTCACAGCAAATGCCGCTCTGCCGAAAACTGGCGGAGTGATGACTGGGATCATTACGTTTGCCAACGGACAGACATTCCCCGGAGTGGCGTTGCCGAAAGCAACGACTTCGTCGTTGGGAGTGGTTCAGGTTGGCCCTGGCCTCTCCATCAATAGTAGCGGTGTTCTCTCAACGAGTGCCAACGGGACGGTGACTGCGGTGACTGCGGGCGAAGGATTGGGATCTCCCGCAACAGGGAATACCATCTCAACCAGCGGAACTATTCGGCTGCTCCCTCCGACAGGCACGAGTCTTGGGGGTGTGCGTGCTGGAACCAACGTGAACATCGCATTTGATGGCACGATTAGCGTTCCGGGCTCGAATTTTATCGCGTCAAATAATCCCTTCCCCTTTAACGGCTATATCTGGCCTGCGGCTCTTGCCTCACCCTCTCTGCCCTTCCCTGGCATCAACGGTCAAGTTCTAACGGTACTTGACAATGTTGCTGGAACGATTGGCTGGACCTCTACAGGAACACTGCAGTCTGTGGTGGCTGGGCCTGGTCTGACTGTTACGAGCACTCCGACAACAGCCACAGTTTCTCTCACAACAGTGCCCTCAATCACTCCTGGCAACGTGGGTGGCACGGCATTGATTCCGACTCTGGCCATTAACCAGTATGGCCAAGTGGTTTCGTCAGGACTCGCAAATCCTTTTACCGCTTTCCAGACTCCTACCGTTACGGCACCGTTTATTCTGGTGATGGATTTTGCGGGGAATAACACGAATTGGGCGTGGACAACAAATGGTAACACCACGGTGCAGAATCCACTGAACGCGGTTTCGGGACAGACGGGGTCGTTGCTGATTACTCAGGATCCTCTCTCTACGTACACAATTACGTGGGGCAACTCGTGGAAGTTTGGGAACTTTACGCCATTTACCGGGGCTGGGCTGGCTGAGGTAACCATGTTGCAGTTTACTGTGGTGGCGAGCAACTATATTGTCATCACAGGAGTTACCACCAACATAGGGTAAAACCTGTGCAAGGGGGTGGGTTTTCCTGGCGGTTTTCCTGCCTCCCCATAAATCGCCAAAAGTATTATGACTAATCGCATAGGTAAATACTACACCTATAAAATAACTTTCCCGGGCATGTCCTGGTATTATTTTGGGTCCCATAGAGAAAACGGAAAACCGTATTTTGGCTCACCAAAAACTCACAAATGGGTTTGGAGGTTTTATGAGCACGAAATCCAAATCCTGGAGTGGTTTGACGATAAACGTGAAGCAGAACTCGTAGAAGACCGTATAATCAAACACTTCATAAATGACCCTAACTGTTTGAATGAGCATTACGGGGGGTTTTTCTCAATTGAGGCAAATCAAAAGGCTCTTAAAACCTTGCATAAGGACAAAAATGAGGAGGGAAAAAGTAAGCACGCCATAAAGATGGGGCAAAGAGGCGGAGCAAAAAGTCACGAACGTAAACTCCCCGACGGGAGAAGCGAAGCCAGCGTTGAGCTTAATCGAATTATACACGAACAAAAGACGGAAGAAGGCAAGAGCAAGCACGCTGTAAAAGCTGGCCAAGCGTCCATAAAAAGCAGGAAAGAAAGCGGAATTTTTATAGACCTGTGCTCACGAGGCGGGCAAGCGGGGGCAAAGGTTATTCACAAACAAAAGACAGAAGATGCAAAAAGCATCCTCGCTGTAAGAACTGGGAAGATACTTCACAAAGAAAAAACAGAGGATGGCAAAAGTAAAAATGCTGTGTTAGGGGGTCGCATTGGCGGTAAAATAAGTACCGCCCAACGTTATATTGATCCTGACCACCCAGAGCTGGGAGCCCATGCTGCTCCAGTTTTGGTTAGGATGCAAAAACGAAGGGGCTACCCTTGCTTACCTGAAAACCGCGTTCGAGTGGAATAGTTTACTAACACCTGCTTACGCTAAAATACCTTTATCAAACTCAACAACATGGCAAACGAAACTTGTATCCTGCAAATTAGTGGAGGTCTTGGAAAACACCTTTATTTGACAGCTGCTGTCAAGGTTCTTAAAAATAACTTCCCAAATCGCGATGTGATTTGTGTGGTGGCCTGGCCAGAATTGTTTGCCGCATTGCCGGAAGTAAAACGGGTGTATCCTCTCGGTGGAACACAATATTTCTATGACACTTACATCGAGGGCAAAGATCCTCTCATCTTTGCTCAGGAAGTGTATTTCCATACGGATCATATCCTGCAGCGGTCGCCGCTGATTGAGACCTGGTGTAAGATGTACGGTTTGAAATATAGTGGCGAAAAGCCCTATGTGAAGATCAACGCCGAACAGAAAAAGGCGATTCGCAACTTTTACGAACCAAAATTCGAGGGCAAACCCTTTCTGCTTATTCAAAGCGCGGGTGGCCTCTTTACATCGGAACGTCCGTATTCTTGGGCAAGGGATCTCCCCTTCGACGTAGCATGTAAAGTGGCTGACCATTTTAAAAAGACGCACTTTGTAATGCAAGTTTGCAGACCGGCAGCCCCGAAAATTCCTGACGTGTTTGTCCGCAATGAGGCTTTGAGCAATACGGAATTAATTGGCCTTCTTGAACTAACCGATAAGCGTCTGCTTATTGACAGTTCCCTTCAGCATGGCGCCGCATGCCTCGGTCTGAAATCCACAGTTTTGTGGAACGCAACCTCACCTATTATTTTCGGACATACGCTTCACGACAACATTCAGGCCAAGGAAAAACCCAACAAAGAAATGCCCGGCGCCTACCTCTTTCGATATCAATTCGATAATAATCCCGAGGAGATGCCTTACGAGGAAGAAGACCTGAAAGACCTCTACAACATCGACCAAATCATCGCCTCCCTCGAAGCCCAATCCAACACACCCAAGAAAGGTTTCGGCTAATTGCAATGAAACGCATCTTACTTGCGGTAATCACCGAGGGCGACCATTGCGTCGCCCCTTTTTGTTCGTCCCTCGTTCAAAGTACCAAACTCGGCCTTGCCAACAACATTGAGTTGTTCCCAGTATTCTTCGACGCAGACGGCAACTGGTCGATGGCCTTTAACCAAGCCGTCACCTTAGCGTGGCGAGAAAAGCTCGATGGCTTCCTCTGCGTGTCACCCCGAGTATCCTGGAGTGCCGAGTCGCTGGTTGCGTTGGTAAATAGCGATAAAGACGCTGTCGCCATCCCTGTAGCCACTCGCGGTGGATTCCAGATTAAACTCGGAGAGATTGCTCGATTGCAAGACAACGGCCAAGAGATTAAAGTTCAGAATGCCTCTCTCGACTTTCTCTATCTAAGTCCGCACGCAGTTGATCGGCTTTGCCAAACCCACCCTACTATATCCTACCGAAACTCCGAAGTTAAGCTCATCCTGCAATCCGGCGACATCTACGCAGCATACTTTGATCCCTCCGAGATTCTCGCCCACCATCTTCGCGAGAACGGTATTGAGATTCTAGTTAGCTACAAACACACTGCCTATCGCCAAGATTCCATCGAGTACACGAACAGTTTCGATAAGGTTCTTACCCAGCTAAAGGCAAATGGATAGATTTGCTTTTCTCTCTGGATTGCCTCGCACAGGATCCACAGTCCTTGGCACGTTGCTGTCTCAGCATCCTGATCTGCATCCTACGCGCACCAGTTGCGTTCGGGACTTGATTAACTATGCCCTAAGGTACAACCTTGGGGAATCGCCATACTTTGACATAAAAGATCCGGCTTCGCCGGTTTGGGGGATTGCCAAAGGGATTTTGTATGGGGCGTACGAGAATATCAAGGAAGAAATCGTTATTGAGAAGGACCGAGGGTGGGCCAAGAATGTCGAACTCGCTCGGAAACTCACAGGGAGAGACCCACAGATTCTGTCTCCGGTTCGGCCCATCCCCGAGATACTCGCGTCGTTCATCCTCCTATCCCAAAAAATCGGAAAGCAGTCGAAGATTGAGGATGAAGTTCGCAGGATGAATCGAGAATCAAATCCGTGGACCCTTTCCAGAGTCATCTGGGAAAAATACGTCTACTCAAGCTGGAAATGGTTTAAGACCGGTTACGAAGAGAATCCCGAGTGCTTCTTGCTACTTGAGTACGACGACGTTGTGAGCAAACCCAAAGAGACAATGGGTCTTATTTGCACTTACCTGGATGTTGCCCAATGGGCTCCTGCCACAACTGATCTTAAGAATCCGAATCCAGAAAACGACTCTGTGTATGGCATGCCAGGGTTGCACGATGTGAAACCCGAACTCAAGCGAACGTCGCCGCCAGCGTGGGAAGTTCTTGGTGAGGAATGCTATGATTTTTGGTCTTCCAAAAATTTGGAGTTCTGGGCAAAAGGGTAAAACCTATTATAGCATTTTGCGCAGCAAAATATGGCCCTCGTCTTTCCTGCCGCTCCTGCAATCGGCGACCTGTATCCGCCCGATCCCGGTTTGGCCGGAGTCTCCCAGTATGTCTACATGGGGAACAACAAGTGGAATGCCGTGCCGACAACGGTTTCTCTTGGTGTTACCAATCAGGGTGCTTTCAATACGTACCAGTGGCCTGCGACGGATGGTGTTGCCAATCGTCAGCTTACCACAGATGGTGCCGGTAACCTGAGCTGGGCTGTCCCTGCAGCAACAAATCTGGAGATTCTCGGTCTTCTGGAACCGTTCGATGGAACCAATATTTCGTTCACTCTGGTGTATGCTGGGACCGCAAACCCATTCACGCCCGTTCCCTCTACCAACGTTGTGATTTTCTTGGGAGGTGTCCCACAAACCCCGACAGCAAGTTATTCCGTGTCTGGTAACACCGTAACGTTCACCGCTGCTCCTTTAATTGGCACAACCTTCTATGCTATCTCGAGCGTTATTGTTTAAAGAGTAGAGGGTAAAAACAGGTATCGAGTTTGGATTACGGTCATTGCTCTTACACGTGCACAACTAATTTCAGGAAATCCCGCTCTTGGTACAGTTTTAGCGGGACAAGTCCAGGGATTCACCGCAGGCTCCGGCCTTGCCGTCAGTGGAACAGGCGTTCTTTCTGTCGACACCGGGCCAGCTTTCAACAGTTTTATTAAAACCAATAATCCAGCAGCATACAACGCATATACTTGGCCCGGGACTGCTGGCACCGCTGGCTCTCAACTCACCAGTGATGGCGCTGGTGGCTTAACCTGGTCAGATTCCGACGGCATCCCCTGGACTGCCAAAGGCCAACTGATTGTTGGCACAGGGGTCAACACCGATGTGTTGCTTAACGCAGGGACGGACACTGCCGTTCTGGTGGCTAACTCGGGATCCACATCTGGCCTGGCCTATTCCAACACCTTGACCTCGGCCATTCAGCTCCCGGCTGGCGCCGACGGTGTGAAACCGGCTGGCACGGTGGGCATGGTTCGGTATAACACCACCAACAACGAGTTTGAGGGTTTTAGCGGGAGCCCCGCATCCTGGCAATCGCTTGGTGGGCAACCCACAGGTGGTGCCAACGACAAGATTTTCTACTTAAACAGTCAGATTGTTACGACAAACTATACGTTGCCGTCGACACCTCTGGCAAAGAACGCAATGTCGGCAGGTCCGATTACAATCAATACGGGCATCACTGTGACCGTACCAACTGGCCAGGCATGGTCGATCGTCTGAGTTTGCTTTGCAAACCGGGTAAAACCCTTTCAGCAAGTCTTCCTTTTTCATATTCGCAATGAGCACTTTAAAAGTTGTAAATCTTCAAAACCCCGCTTCCGGCACAATCAACGGCACTCTGAATGCGGATGGTTCGACCACGTTCGGCGGTACCGTCAACTTCGCCGCCGGGTCCACCATCGGCCCCTCTTCAGGCACCACAGCTCCAACTTCCCCTGTCTCCGGTTCCCTCTGGTACGATACTAATACAACACCCCCCGTTCTCAAAGTGTGGAATGGTTCGGCATGGGTTTCCACAGCCAGCGCCGCCACTCCGACTGTCGCGGGCTCCTTACTTGGTCGCACTGACGCAAAAAATGCTGGCCTTGGGTGTAATGCTCTTCTGGTTAACACTGGAATCTACAATACTGGCATAGGGTGCAATGCCCTTTGTTCCAATACGTCCGGAGGCTCAAACATTGGTATTGGGGCCGAGGCTTTATCCTCTAACGTGACTGGATGCAGCAATATTGGAATTGGTATTGGAGCGTTAGCTGCTAACACAACTGGGAGCAGCTCCGTTGCTATTGGTTTTTCTTCTCTCATAGCAAACACTAGCGGCATAGGCAATGTAGGTGTGGGATTCAGGTCACTCTTCTCAAACACTACCGCAAGCTACAATACCGCTACAGGGTTCCAAAGCTTGCAAGCAAATAGCACGGGAGCTGCTGGTTCCGCTTTCGGTTATTTGGCATTGCAAAACAACACCACCGGAGTCAACAACACTGCCTTCGGGGCCAATGCCCTAACGACAAACACCACCGGCGGCAACAACGTGGCGATGGGTGCCAGTGCGCTGGCGGCAAACACCATTGGATTCCAAAACACTGCTCTCGGGGTTGATGCTTTAGTCGCAAATAACGGCTGCTACAATACCGCAGTGGGTTGGAAAGCAGGGTGCAACTTAACTACCGGTAGCGTTAACATCGCTCTCGGGGTTGCATCCCAGCACAGCTCAGGTGCCGTCTCAAACGAAGTTACCATTTGGAATGGTTCAGTATCGGCTCGTTTCCAAGGTGCTGCTGGCGCTTGGAACTTTGTGTCCGACGAGCGTGATAAGACTGACATTGAGCCCCTGCCTCTTGGTCTCGAGTTTATTAAAGCACTCGAACCCCGTAAGTTCAAGTGGGATATTCGCAATATCGAGGTTGATAAAGGTAAGGAAGCATCTGGCTTCATTGCTCAAGAAGTTCTGGCCGTTACCGAACAGTTTGACGCTCCTTACACGGGCCTCGTTAGCACAAACGACCCCGAGCAATATACCTTTGCTGCTGCTGCGCTGTTACCAATGGTTGTTAACGCTCTGAAAGAACTCGCCGCCGAGCACGAAGCCCTCAAGGCTGATTACGAGGCTTACAAGGCTGCGCACTCCTGAGTGCTGTTGGGTGTCTCTGATTGAGGCACCCTCTTCCCTTTGTAAATATTAACAGGGCGCCTGATTACTCTTGGCGTTCTCTGTTTGGCTAACGCCAAACGGTCGGCGGCTTCGTCGCCTCCGCGATTATTGACCCTGGCTTCGGCCGGGGTCTTTTGCTATGCTGCAAAATCCGAGGAGGTTCGCGAAGCGAACCGACTGGTTTGCGCAGCAAACCCAACGGGCAACCGGGTAAAAGTAGGTATTAAAGAAGAACCCTAGGTTTTGGCGGCATGGCGCTTCTCTCCTTTCCCTCCAATCCAACGTCAGGACAGGTATACCCGGTAAATCCGCCTGCCGGTACCAACATTTACCAGTGGGACAGTGCCGACGCAACTTGGCGCCTTATCGGAGTCAGCACTGGGGACACTCCGGGCACCTATGGCACACCAATTGCAGTCCCAGAAATAGCCATTGATGCCACTGGTCGCATCACATTCGCGCAGAATCTGCCGATTCAACTCGGAAGCACAACACAAATCGGCCTGGTCCAACTTACAGATAACCTAATTAGCAACGATTCCTCAACCGCACTAACTGCGGCGCAAGGTTTTGCTTTGCAGAATCAAATTGGCGACGTCTCGTTGCTCACTCCACCTGCCGCCAACCTTGTTACCGCAATCAATGGGGCTACCGCCCCTACCGGAGTAACTGCAGGAACCTATGGGAGCGCTACTCAAGTTGGTCGCTTTACCGTCGACACTCAGGGACGAATCACAGCAGCGAGCAATGTGACCCTTGCAGTGGCCTCCACGGCTGCCACGGGGGTTGTGCGTGTTGGCGCGAACCTTGCGGTTACCGGTGCCGGTTTGCTATCAGTGCCTACCGCCACCACAGCAGTTACCGGTGTCACCCAACTCGTTAATAATACGACAACGAACGATGCAACAAAAGCGCTAACCGCCGCTCAAGGATTCAACCTTCAACAGCAGATTAACGCAATCGAGGCCAAGAGCAATCTGACTTTCGCCGGTTCTCTCAATGCGAACACGGGAGTGCTCACGCAGGTGACTCCAGAAGGAGCCGCAGTTGGTTTCACTGTTGGCAACCCGTTGCCGTTCCCGTCCGCACTCAACGATGAGTATTTTGTAGTTGTTGACACTGGCGGCACCTATTCTCCGCCTCTCGGTGTATCCGTTGCTTGCTCTCCCGGCGACTGGTTTGTTTCAGATGGGACACAGTGGATATTTTTTGACTACAAAATTGGCTCGGTCTCCTTGGTAAATACAGGGGCGGGTCTTGCCGGTGGGCCAATTACTACGACAGGTACCATTTCTGTCATCCCTGCAACCACTGCCGCCATTGGCGGTGTTATCCCTGACGGTTCCACCATTACGGTAAACTCGGGAGGGGTAATCTCAGCAACCTCACGCGGTTTCGTTTACCTTGATGACATTTCATCGCAGTTTAATGGAACGACAACCGGTTTTACTCTAAGGAGGTCCGGTACGCCCTACTCGCCAACGCCCGCGAGCAACATTCTCGTAACGGTTGGCGGTGTCCCCCAGCTTTACGGCACCGCCTACTCTATTTCCGGTTCCACAATTATTTTTACCGGCGCACCCCCGACCGGCGCGACTTTCCTCGCAGTGACTGTGGCTTAGGGTAAAACCTTACAGGTAAGTATGTGTTTAGGTTTGGCGACCTGGGCCACATACTTGCCCGCCCAATCGCCAACAGTATTATGCAACCGCGTATTTATACGTACAAGATTACGTTTGAAGAAGTACCCTACTGGTATTGGGGAGTTCATAAGGAAAAGAAGTTTGGAGAGAAGTATTTGGGTTCACCCTCTACGCACAAGTGGGCGTGGGAGTTTTACACACCAAAAGTTCAGATTCTTGAGTTGTTTGCCTACAGTTCTGAAGGTTGGGAGCAAGCACGCCAAGTAGAAAAACGTTTAATCATGCCCGACCTGAATAACTCCTTTTGCTTAAACCAAGCCTGTGGGTGTGTTTTCTCGTTGGAAGCGACCAGAAGAGTAGGTAACCTTAATGTTGCACTCAAGCGAGGTTTCTGGAAAGAGGGAATGAAAGAAATTCGCCAAACCGCCCTGAGAAAACTCATTAAAGAACGTAGAGGGATTTTTGATCCTGAGTTCCAACGCTTAAACGGCATAAGAACATACGAGGAGGGGCGAGGAATTTTCAATCCCATTCACCAAGAGAAAATCAAAGAAGCTCAAGTCAAATGCGGTAAAAAACAAGGGCCTTTGGCTGCAGCAAAACTCATGGCTGAGAAAAAGGGAATTCATAACCCGGAATTACAGCATTTGAAAAAAGAATGGGGCGCCGTGGGAGGCAGGGCGGGAGGCAATAAGGGGGGCAAAATAGTCAATGAGATGAGATTTATGAACACCGACGAAAGGTTTCCCGCCCATGTCTCTACTCCGGCTGGGTTGACGAACTGGCAAAAGGCTCGTGGCATTGACCCGAAAAACAGAGTCCGGGTGAACTAAAATTCTAAGCTAATATCTTCAGGGTTGCTTTTAGCAAAAGACCCTAAAAGTTCAGGGTTGGTGTGGTAACCCTTTGCCCCTGCACTGCGATTGGCGGATGCAAAGGCGAGAGCGTAACGGGCGTGTTGCAAATGGTAGTGGGTCCACTCTTCCCAGAGTTTGGTGTCTTTAAATCGCTTGGCAGTCGGCGGCCCAACAAGAACAATGTCCGAGTATTTCAGATTTCTCTCTCGAATGAAATTGTCTGAGATTTCTGAAAACGTCAAACCCACATGATCTACGTCTGATTTGGACCCAGGGATTATTTTCTTGCCACTTATGTGACAGATCACAGGCAATTGGCAGCAGTTTCTGTAGGCCTGAAGTTGATAGTAAATCGCGTGGCGCATTGCTATACGCACTTGGTTGAAGTGTTTTTCCTCGATTGTCGCTGTCGTCGCTATCTTTCGGGGCGGATAGAGAGCATCTACAAGTTTTTGTTTGGGCACCGGTTGTTTCGTTCCAGCACGCTCCAAACTCACCATTTTTATTTTACGACCCCCGGCAATGTCTATACTACGCAAGTAAACTGTGGTCTCAGGGTCCGACGCCAGTTTCCCCCATTGCTCTGTCAACTTGCAGCATCGGATGATGAAATCACGGGGTTCGCCGATTAGCTTACTGTTGGACCGAAAGTTACCAATTATTCTCGATATCTTCTGGCCAAACTCAGATTTGGTTAGTCCGAAAGTCTCTCTGCCGAGGGTCATGGCTGTTTGTTTCTAATGATAGACTTTACCCGTTTGCCGCCGTGCTATACTGCCGTCAGAGATAAGGTGTCAGTGATGTGAGCTCATCCATAATCAGGCGTCGAGAAGATTTGCGCCTGCTTGAGAATACTGAAGTATTTGTGTCCGGACGACTTAAAGAATACAGGTGTCATGAAAAACGCAGAGATTTAGACACTCTGCTTCTGGTTAACATGATCGTTACCCCTGCCCCAATCGGGGAATCCGTCTTCCTGTCACACCTCTGGTTTCTCCGCCGACAGTTCAAAAAGATTGGACGAGTCCCGGAGCAAGGTGAGAGAGTTCAATTCATTGGACTAGTCTACCCCTATCGTCGTTTAGGCGGACGCAGCATCGACAGGGGACTATTTAATACAACCGATTTCGGAGTCAAACCATTGCGATATCATGAAGATTGAGATCCACAACCGCTTCACCCCTGACGGTCGAGAGTTTCTTGAGTGGGACCTTTGGGATGGACCTGCCGACTCGTCAGATCACGCTCACGGTTACGCCACCGATCTTGTTCAGTGCTTCTCTAAAATCTTTGAGTGGCGCGAACGAATTGCCGCAGATTACAACGATCTTTACAACAACGATGAAACCAACAACTGACCAACTGACTGAGTATAAAGATAACGCAAAGCAGTGGGCTCAAGAACGGTTGGCTGATGCCAACACCGTAATTCTAGACTTGGAATCCACCGGGCTGTTGCGGGAAGACCCAGAAACTGAGATTGCGCAGATTTGCATCCTCGACATTCACGGTAGACCGCTATTCTCGATGTTGATTAAACCTTCTCAACCTATGAGTGAAAAGGTTATGGACATCCACAAAATTCGCAACGAGCAGGTAATCAACCAACCAATCTTCCCTCAGATTGCTAAGATGATTGCGTTTGTTCTTCAGGACAAGCACCTTGTGGCATGGAACGCAGACTTCGACGTGTCTCTTCTGTGGCACATGTTCAAAAAGTACAAAATCGAGGTGCCGAAAACCGCAGGCATGTCTTGCGCGATGGACAAGTACTCGGAGTGGTCAGGCGAATGGTCTACGAAAAAAGACGGATTTCGTTGGCAAAAACTGCCGAACTTCCTCGGGATTGACACTCACGATGCTCAAAACGACTGCTTGAACACTCTGAAGGCAATTCAGAAGATGGCAGGGGATTTTGATGAAGCCGACCTTGATGCCGACTCCATTGATTTGAATTTTTAACCGTTTACCAGTGGCCCATTCCTACTATAATACCTTTGAAACCTTATCAGGGACCATGCTAGAGTTCGGAAAGTACACCCTCAAGTACAAACCACCTAAAGGCGCGGGAGAAACCAAAATCAAGATGGAGATCTCTTCGGAGGTTGCTATTCCAGAACTGTTGGTCTTCTTCGAAGACTTCATGCGTGCCGCTGGCTACTTTATCGAAGGAAAGAGACTGAGTCTGGAGCGAGAAGCACCCAATTTTGACATTGACATTGACATTGAGGAAGAGGGTGCGTACTTTGGAAAATAATAATTGTTGGTTTATCGAAGGGTCAAGCAAAGCGCGGCTTGTTACCCACACTCCCGATCCAGAAGGCGGGATGGGCTACATCGCCCGTGTGACTTCAAAAGATCAGACTAATCCGAACGTTAAAGGGCTGCTTAAGTATTGTGCGAAGCATGGACACTGGAGTGTGTTCGAACAGGCATCAATGACAGTGGAGGTTGTGACCCCTTTGGCAATCGCGGTTCAACTTCTAAGGCATGCTAGTTTCCGGTTCCAGCAGTTCTCAGGTCGGTACGAAGATCAGCAGGAAATGGTGAAGCACACCGCTGACCTGTCCGCCTTTAACAATCTGTTCTACATGCCTGAAGAGGCGCGAGAGCAGGATCCAAAGAACCGTCAAAACTCGCTGCCGGCATCCGACCCTGGCCTTACTGACGCAATGTGGGCGACGATGTCCACCTCATACATGGTCGCTCAGCAGTGCTACAACGATTTGCTTCAACGAGGTGTCGCGAAGGAAATCGCAAGATTTGTATTGCCGCAAGGTGTCTTCAGCCGACTTTACGTCACAGGCAGCTGCCGCAGCTTCATCCATTACATTGGCGTCCGCGACGACGAGGGTGTTGCTCAATACGAACACTGTGAGCTTGCGCGGGCAGTCAAGTCCGTCTTCTCTAATGTATTCCCAACGGCAAGTTCTGTGGTTTTCAATAAAGAACCGGATCCTCGCGATGCCGAAATCGCAGAGTTGCAGGCTGAGATTGCGGTGCTGAAGGCTACTATGAGGGGTAAGCTGTGAGCACCACTTTGACAAAAACGATGGTCCACGCCTACTGGCACATTCTCGAGGATTATCCAACACGCGACGGCGAGTACGTGGTGTGCTTCCAGACAGATGACGGCAGCTACGGATGGCCCGACATCTGGGAATTCACCGCACGAGAAGGTTGGCAACCCCTGCTCGGTCTCAATCACGAAGACCAGCCAACGCACTGGTGTAATTTGCCGATGCCGAAATGATTGACCGACCGAAGCTTGAACAAACTATCGTCCTTGAGAGCAATCCAGTTCCCCTGGTTGTCTGGGATTTCAACGTCGCAGTCTTCCACGTAATCAACTGGTATAGCAAAATCTCGGGATCGTTCAAGAAAGAGGTCGAAGAGAAGTTGGTGAAGGGTGCTTTTGCCCTTCACATTAACAGGGGTCCAGACATGCTTCCTCGCCACACTTACCGAATGCTTTTTGTTGCTGATAAGCGATTCTCCGACAGTGACAACTACTGGAGAAATAACGTAATGCAGACTTGCCCCGTTGTTCAACAAGCGTGGGTTAACCATGCTGAGCAGGAGGGAGTTCCCGTTGAGTCCCTGAAGACGCACTACAAGGGAACCCGTGGCGAAAAGACTGAAGAGTTCTGGTTCGTGTACAATATTTGCCGGGATTACGCAAAAACTTATTTCCCATTCTTTGAGGCAGAGGGCTATGAAGCGGATGATTTTGCTGGGGCTATTTATCGGCTCAGCCGCGATTCTAACAAGAAAACAATCGTCCGAAAAAGGCAAATCTTTCTGGCGACGCTGGATCGCGACTGGTCGATGTGCGTTGACGAGGCACACAAAATCTATTTCGCAAACACTCGTTATCCGAGAGCAAACGAAAAAATTCAAGAGAGGCTTGTCGGGAATGCGGGTGTGATTGAGCACACACAGCATAAACTCGGACATGAAATATCTCATCCCTCCGAGTTAGCCGCAAAGAAAAGTCTCGAATCCGACATGGGTGATAATTTGCCAAAGGGTACTCCGGTAGAGCTGTTTGATCTATGCGAACCTCATCCAGAGTATAACATTGATAAACACCCTATCTGGGAAAGTTTGAAAGAATGTTGCAACGATCCGAAAGCAAACGATCGACCCGATCACCTTGAGCAGACACTTCGTCAATTCGCAAAAATTTGCCTCGAAGCCCCCTACAAGTTTTAAATCAAGGGGGTAAAACCCCTTAGAATCAATGGCAATGGAATGGAAGATGCGGCCTATCAGGCGAGGTATTTGGATGTCGCTCGAATGCTTTGGCAAGCGTCTAATGGCGATCCTACAGATATTCCTGTGGACTATTGCGAGCATCTTTGTCACGATTATGTTGATGGCGATACCTCTCTGGTTTCTTTACTCCCTCTCTTTGAGTCTTTCTCCGAGCTAGAGGATTTTGAGTGGGAAGAGGCCGTGCAGATGCTTGGGAAAGTGTCTCCCGGAGACTGGCCCGACGTTGAGAATATCGAGAGCATTTCTCTCGAGGACTTGCTTCGGGTCTACGATGAGGATGCCTCTGGGTTTGACTTTGTTGAGGACAACCTTTCTACAGCGGAAAAAGTAGAGAAGGTTCTAATCGAAGTAATCTCAAGCGTGTTTGGTGCTCGCGTTTCCACCATCCGTAGTGAGAAAGGCTACTACGCCAGCCCGAAAAATAATTTCCTGCAAGAAGACGACGGAACTTTTGCCGGCACCTTTATGTTCGGAGACTATAAGTTTATCTTCGAGGTGGCTCCGGAAGAAGGAGGATGGATCTGCACTTATCGTTTGCACTGGGATTCCGTAAATAAGCTGCCACCGTTGCGCGACGAAGAGAATAAAAATAAAGAAAATCAGACGCGGCGTGTGCGACACAGAGGTTGGAAATAATGGCACAGACTTACGCAGGTCCGATTAACACTCTGGGTATTACCCCTTCGTTCATTAACACGCTCGCTCAGCAAGCAGTTACCACCGCAACCACGAGCGCGATTAACCAGGTGTGGCAAGGTGCCGGAGCTTCGTTCCTTGGTTCAGCCGGTCAGACGCTCGTTGGCAACCTTGCCGGTTCCACCGTAAACGTGGCGATGAATGCCGCCCTCGGCACACAGATTGCAGGTCCGGGAGGCACCAGTGCGAGTTCTGGAAATAATCTCCTTGCTTCTGCAATCACCCCTTTCGTTAACACAGTCACTGCCGCTGGCATTAACCAGGCCATTGGCAACTCGCTACAAAACGCAGGACCTTTCGCAGGTGTTCTCTCCGGGGTTGCGACCGGGTTAGTCACCCAGGTTGCGGGCAATCTCTTGGGCGGTGTGTTTGGGGGTGCGGCAGGCGGGTTTGGGTCAAGTTTCAAAACCTTTCCGGGAGGTAGTGACAGTGATCCAAAGGCAAATTACGGGGACAGAGCTTACACTCTCGGACTCAATGGCAGCGATGTTGTTTTCTCTCTGCAACCGGCTAACCAGGGTCCTCAAGCGTTTGGGTTAGCCCAAGGAATCTCGTTTCCCACCAGCATCACAACGTTGCCCTTTAACCAACTGACTTCGATGCCGCCGTTAGTTCCGAATGCCACAGCGAACGCACTAAAGAACGGAGCTATGTCGGACAAAATCGGTAAGAAGGCATTCTCAACAAATCTTTCCAGCAACTTTAACACCTCTGCGTCGTTAATCTAATATGACTAATTATTCTAACGCTTTCTCAAACTCTTTTGCTTCAAACACTTTTATCACAGAGAGTATTCCGGGGGTAACCGACTCCTTTAAGCAAGACATCAACCTTTCAAATATTGACTTTAACAAAGCCGAAACGTTGGCGTTTAACCCATTGGCCTTCACTCCCGGTCTGGACTTATTCGGTGGAGGTGGTGGAGGATGGACCTTTATCACGGCTCCAGAAGATATTTCATGGGACCTGGCGAATAACGCTCAGCGCGTAGACATTTTCGGTACGAACAATCCTCCCGTCGTTTCTGGAGCAAGGGGGATGCGAGATTTATCCCTGGGGAATGCTCTTGTTGAGGGCTTTGTTCGCGGGAAACAAGTAGAGGACAAAGTTAAATCCCTTGAAAAGTTAATGGAGTACAGTATCAACCCTTCCGAGGGGTTTGTTTCTGTCCCAGTGTACCAAGTTTGGGCTAACGAAAAGAGCTACGGTGGATCCCAAGCTTACTACATTATTAAAGACATCAAAGTTAAGGAGACGATGCGAGATTTGTCTGGTAACGCTACCAGGGCATTCGTCGACATTTCACTGATGCAAGTTCCCGCCTACCAGGTTAATTCTGGCAGAGATCAAGCCAGCGCAGCAACTGCAGGAGCAAAGTCGGGATTGCTAGAGGCGGTAGACCAGCAAGCGAATCAGAATATACCGGGTAAAGGAAGCACGACGAAACCTACTAGCCCTTCGGCTAACGCTGCCTCTGGGCCAAAAGGACCAGCTTCGAAGCCTGCTTCTACCAAGCCTGCCAGTTCTGCTAGTTCTGCAAGGAACAGGCCAACAGGCGTCTTACCTAACGCTCCACTCAAATTCAACGCACCCCCACCGAGATAATCTCATTCGACTTCCGCGCGGAGCGAAGGATCTATGCCACGTGCTTTTTGCCATAGTGTGAGCGGTCCCGGAGTAGAAATTTTTCCAGTAACTAAACAAATATATTTTCGAGAGTTCACCATTGACGCAATCCTCTTCCCTGTTAGGCTTTTTCCGTCTGAGTCCCTCTCTTTGTGTAAAGCCTCCATGGCATGAATACTCCTGCCTAGTTCATCTTTTCGAGCATGAAGATTCTCCGCAATCTTTACCGCTCGGGCGCTCTTACCCTCTTCTGTTTTTTCTTCATGGGACTTATAGCCATTTCTGACAGCTCTGGCGCTCCTGCCGTCATTTAGTTTTTCTTCATGTAACCTGAGAGCGTGTAAACTTCTGCCTTCTTTGTCTTTTTCTTCGTGAACTTTAAGTGCGGCTAGGCTTTTTCCTTCCTCGTTCCTCTTAGAGTGAGTGCTCTGGGCAGCCTTCAACCCGGTTAAACTCTTTCCGTTCTCATCCTTTTTTTCATTAGCTTTCAGAGCACCCAGGGACGCACATCCCGCGAATCCGTTGTCATTCGCATGCCACACGTTGTCATGGAACCACTCACTGCAGACATACAGATTTGAAGGGTCGTCTGTTCCACCGTCGCAACGTTTAATGCGGTGGTGAACATGTTTACCCCTCATCTGCTCTTTAGTTAAACCCCAGTTTTTCTGGGCAATCACCCTGTAGTGCCTTGTGTCTACTTTCACAATTGACATAGTTTTGTCCATACCCTTGATAAACAATCTCTACAAGGTATTATACCTCGCGGCCGATAGGGTAAAACCTGAATAATAGGTTACCCGGCAGAATGGCTGACGATAGGACGTTTGTACTTATTTCAGAATTTAGGGACGGTATCTCACCTTCTCTGGAGAAGATCAATAATTCTATTAACCAGCTGAAGGCTAACCTAGGATCTTTCGCAGGCAAGAAGGGTTCGTTCTCAGACTTAACCCAGTCGATGGGCAAAGTCATCGGTGCCCATAAAAGGCTTTCTGAAGAAGTAAAGACGCTTCGGTCAGAACTCAACGCTAGTATCCCAGTTCTGAAGGAATATCGCAAGGAAGTCGGCAAGACTGTGTCAGCCAATATGTGGCTGCAGGGGAAGGGTAATAAGCAACGTTTCAACGCAAAAAATAATCCGACCCTTCAGTTTCTTGAAGCTGCGACCCGTCAGACACGAGAACTTGGGCGAGCTTCACGGGAAGTTCGACTAGGAGGGCGCATTCCTCGCGGTGGCGGCGGTGGCGGTGGTGGCGGCGGTGGAGTTCCTCTTCCCCCACGGCCTCCTCGCCCCCCGCGTCCACCGAGTGCCCCTCGCATTCCAGGGGGTGGCGGTGGCGGCGGTGGTGGCTACGTGCCTCCTTCCCGACCCACTTCAACATTTGGCACGAAAAGATTCGGCGTTTCTCGTGACGAGACGTTCGCTTTTGGTCAGACTCTTGGCTACACACTTGGCACCACCATCACAGGGGCCGTCGTCCAAGGGTTTCAAATTGGCGTGGGCCTTATGGTTAAGCCGTTTCAGTACTTCGCGGGCGCTTTCGGGGAACGAGTTCAAGACGAGATAAGCGACTTGAAGGCGGCAGGAGGTCTTTATTCCATCTCTAAGAGATCCTCAAATCCTTTCCTCAGGGACATTGACCAAGCGATTCAATACCAGCAGGACACAAATAAAACTTTCGCAAAAATGGCGGCGGCTCTGCCGGGCGTAACGAATGACTATGTGCAAGTTGGTAAAAGACTGAGTGACACTGCTGCTCGCATCGTAGGGACAGACTTTGAAAAAGCTCGGGCCGAGGCAAATCGCATTCGAGCCACGGAGGAGGGTCGGAAATTCTATGGCGGTGTCATTACCGGCACAGGAGCTGAGCAGCAAAGGCAAACAATTACAACCATATTGGGAGAATTAACTAAAAAGACAACCATCGCTGGCCTAGGGGGCAGAACCGGTGCTGGCGGAATTGCGGGGGCATACGGCTTACCCGGTCTCACGGAAAGGATGCTGTCTCAGCAAGAAGTGTCGATGGGGCAGTTTCAACGTTATGCTGCCGTGTTCTCAGATCCAACTATATCCGATGCATTGCAGAGAAACATTGATAAAATAAATGCCACTCGGCTCAACTCCATGGACCGTTTCCAAGCGGTTCAAAAACTCTTAGACGAAGTCGTAACTCCAGATTTAATTGAAAAACTGCGGACTAGTGTTGACGGTGTTTATCAGGGTTTGCGCAGCTCCATCTTAGATCCCGATACAGGGTTGTTTGGTTTAGGCCGAAACTTTGAGGATTTTGGCAGAAGACTCAACCAGTACGGCCAATACGTTAATGAGGCTGGGCAAGTCGTCACGGACTTGAGCGAAGCTGCCAAGGAAGATCTGAGTATCTTTGAGATTCTGCGCGATATTTTTTCCAATGCGGGTCAAGTTTTGGCGCCAATTGTTGAAGCACTTCCCTTGGTGTTTGATCCTCTTAAGAAGATAGCTAACACACTCACGGATGCTCGACATTACACTGCCGAGTTTGCCAGAACCTTTAACCAGTACAGAGAAGGCCTCGAGGCGTTAAGTAAAACGCCTGGCATGGACTTTATTAACGGGACTCTTGACATCCGGGCATCTCTATCAGCTATTAATAATTTACTTTTCCAATTAGGCGTCATCGGGAAAGGAGAGTTCAGCCAAATCGCTTCTAGTTTAACGTCAAAAGATCTAAACATTGGTGAGATTCTATCCGGACTTCTGGATAAAGTACTTAACTCAAAAGTGGCCTTTAGAGTGGGGGAGGTTATTGGGAGCGTGGTTGGAACCGTTCTGTCCGAGACCGCCAAAGTGATCGAGTTTTTTGCGGGTCTCACTTCAAACTCCAGCCAACTAGCCTCTGGCCTCAAAGACGGGTTCTACGCGGCAGGTGGCCCTGAGGCTTTCCGGTCAATCATTCAGAACATATTCAAGGTACTCTTCAGAGCCATCTTGGAAGTTTTCAAGATTGCCCCTTTGGAATTTAGCATCATCAGCTCGGTCGCCCTGCTACTTCCCGCAACTGTCGCCGCTTTCTCCATCGGGCTTGCTAATGCCCTGGAAGGATTTATTGAAAGGGGGATGACAAAAGCTTCCGGTCAAATAGACAAGTTAAAGCCCAATTTCGCAGCAGCGGAAGCATTGTATGACCTGGACAAGGCCAAAGTGTCATCGGGATACCCGAAAGGAGGGAAAGGTTCCGGGGTGACGAATGCCTATGCCTATACAGCTGCAGACCTTGGCCTCGACTTTATTCCCGAGGCAAAAGCAAAATCTACTTTGATATCTGGTGGCGGCGGCGCCAAGTCGCCATCCGGAGTGCTGGGCGAAGCTCGAAGAGTTAACCCGCAATTCCCGCAGGTAGCAATGAAGCCTTACCCGGCGATGTCTCTAGGTAAGGGATTCACGGCGCCCGGAATCTTCAAAGATTTTGATGAAGTCCTCGATACGACGTACCTTGATGATTTGCGGAATGGTCTCAAGAACTTGCTGACGGCATTAACTTCGTATCTTGACGATGCTTTAGTCTTTCTGCCCAAACTCGGCGGGAAACTAAAGGGCCTGGTGTCGATGCTAATAGGTTATCTTGATGATGTTGCACCACTTCTACAGAATCTCGGCGGCAAAACACTGCAAGGGTTTATGTTGTTGCCCTCGTATCTTGACGATGCGGTCGCGGCTATAGCCAGCTTGCCGAAGGGGCTAGGGGAGCGAATTTCTAGCGCAGCCCGAGGTGCAGGTGCAGCAACAAAAGGAATTGCAGTCAGAATTGTTTCTGTTGGTAAGAATGTCTTTTCTAACCCAAAAGGGTTCTTTGGTGCTGTAGGAACTCGACTGGGTGCCGGTGGTATGGCAGGTCTTAGGAATCCGCTCGGCATGCTAGGAAAATTTGGCACTGCCGTGGCCGGGTTAACCGGAATAATTAGCGGTGTCGCAACTTTCTTTGAGACCGGAGACATTTGGAAGGGCTTAGGGGCTGCTGCCGGCCCGATTATCGGAACAATCATTGGAACAGCGTTACTGGGTCCGATCGGAGGTATTATCGGAAGTTGGGTTGGCCAGCAAGAGTCGGTTATTAACGGGCTCGGAAACATATTCGAGAACCTGGCGGCAACATTTAGCACCTTGATACAATTTATCGGGACTTTGGCCAAGGACATTGGATGGGTAATTTCGAAGATTTTCAATCTCGGTGACAATTTCGATTTCCTGGGTGCCCTGATGAAGATGCTTGAGGCACCTTTCTACTATCTGCGACTAGGGATGCTTGGCATCTACGAGCTGTATCTGAATGCTACCCGAAGGGGTAACAGCCCAGAGGCGAAAGCTCTTCGGATTCAGAGGGAGAAAATATTTGGAGAGGATCTGGCAAAGAGAGAGATAAGCTCGGCAGCGAAAACCCCTTCGGGCAAGAGCTATACCCCTGAAGAAACGATTAAAGGTTTGAGTTCCTCTCTGAGAGCGTACGAGCGTTACGTAGCAGAAGCAAAAGCAACCAAAAACGAAGCAGCGATTGCAAAAAACCAAGTAGTGGTGGAATCTCTGAAACAAGAGATAGAAAAACTGAAGAAAGGAGCGAACCCCGCTACCGTCGCAAAGCCAGGAGCTCCCGCACCCTCCCCTGCCTCCACTCCCGGAACAACTTCCGCCGCTAAGACCCCCCCTGCAGCTGCTGCACCGCCCGCACCCCCAGTTGTTCCCGCCGAAGTCAAACAAACTGCCGCGAACATTCAACAACTCAACACAAAAGCTGCCACGCAAATCACTCAAGGTGCTCTCACGCAGAAAGCAACCGAAGAAACCAAGAAAAACACTGCTACTGCCAACACTACTCTCGGGAACATTCGGGCAGCTGCTATTTCTATAAGCAACAAATTGTCTGGCATTCAGAATGCGATACTCAGCGATCTAAATAACATTCAAGCCGGAGTCAGTTCTATAAGCAGTTTGCTTGCAAGCGGAGGATTGAAAGTCAAGTCTGATTTTGGTGGTGGAGGACTCCCGGGAGGAGGCTCCGGTGGACCTGCAATTTTTGGGGCGGCCGCAAGTAAGTTCGGCTTGACAATGACCAGCGGTTACCGCCCTGGTGACCCAGGCTATCATGGTATCAACCGTGCGCGAGATTACTCAAACGGTAGTGGCCCAACTCCACAAATGATGGCGTTTGCACAATATATGTATAGTGCTTTTGGACGTAACCTGAGAGAACTTATCTATACGCCACTTGGCTTCTCCGTCAAAGATGGAAGGAAAGTTGCACCCTACGCCCAAGCAACGCATAACGATCACGTTCATGTTGCCTGGGCTTTCGGTCCCAACAATCCCGTTGCTTTCAATTCCCTGTCTGATGCACGTCAGTGGGAACGGTCTATGGTTCCAGGCTCGGCAAAAATTGCATCGGTCACTGCAAACTCTCGAGAAGGTTTCGGAACCGGGGTAAACGTTGTGAACAACATCTCAATCACACAACAGCCCGGTGAAGATGGCGAAGCACTTGCCAATCGAGTTGCCACATTGTTCTACGAAGCAATGAACAACGCCCAGTCCTCTTCAATCTTTAGCTAAGGAGAAACAACATGGCCTCAGGAGGTTTTCTACGGCAGCCTCGCGTACGCGTGCTCTGGGGGAAGGTAAACTTAAGCGCATATGACGGTAACTTGGACTTCCCGGCACGGTCTCCTCTTGTGTACGATATCGAGGTTGACTTGAACGCAGAGAATGAGGCACCCACAGCAAGCATGAAGTGGGACCCTACGGGAAAAGGGTTTGCAGTGTACGAGTCGTTCGTTAATAGCAAAGAGTTCATGCAAACTCAAATTACCATTGAGTACTTTTATCCTCAAGGTAAGAAAGTTGTCTTTGTGTTCGTGTGGTCAGGACAAACCATTAGCTACGGCAATGATATGTCGGTCACAGTTCAGATGACCTCGGAGCTGGCCGGTCTCATCAATGGTAACATTCGCAGCACGGCGCAAGCGTACGACGAAAAAACGGGCGGAGCGCCCCAGGACCTGGTGAAGCGGTTACAAAAACAGTTTGGCCTGGAAAAGTTTGAAAAACTCATTCAGTACAATAAAGGAACTCTAGAGTATTGGAAAAAAGTCAAGATCCTCAACCAATACGGCAACGATTGGACTTTCGGTAACGCAGTTGCCGCACTTATCAAGCAAACAGGCGATCAAGCATTCCCAATCAATATATCCCAAGCGACTGTGGTGGTTATGCCACCTTTCAGTTGGGTTGACAGTAAGGGAGGGATAAAACAGGAAGACGTGGAGATAGCCAGTGTAACCACAGCGTCAAACCCTGATCCCACGGTCCGCTATGGGTATATCTTGGGTCCGGCCATCATTGACTCAATAACTCGAACTTCGCAGTGGTCACAGCCACAACAATCAAGTGAGAACAATCCTGGAAAACAAAGGTATGCTACCAATCCGGTTTCCCGAGGGAAGAATGTTTCAAATCCCCAGCCAAACCCCTCGGTCGTAGCCGCAAACAAAGAAGGACCTGCAAAGCCCACCTCAGCCCCATTGGGAACTTCCAACCAAAGAGCTTCTCTCTCAGTGCAGAGCAAAGAAAACCCGTATGGCCCCAACCGACAAAATGCGCTGAACCAGGAGAAGAATGCGAAACTAAACTTCAGCACCTTCATGTGCCCTCTGCTCGTAGGTATCAAGCCACACGACATTCTCTATATTCCTTCTCTCTCGGGGGAGTTCATCGAGGACTGGGTCGTGCAGTCAGTGGGATACTCAGCTCAAAACGGGAGCGTTGAAATTAGTGTGCAGGCTTCGCGAGTAATCGGTCTGGGGACTCCGATGAACAAGGAAGCTGCGGATAAGTTCAAAGCAAGTGCGATCTCTCAAGGATTGATTGGGCCAAATTCTGCCCTTGAGGCATGGGAAAAATACGCCTGGGGTTGAGGCAGTTTACTTTTACCAGCAGCGGGTATAATACTGGTGTTACTACTCAGAAAAAGGTCTGAGACTTACGGTAACTTGACTCAAAGCTAAACTGACAATGGCAATTTCAACTTTCAAGATTTCTCCTGCGCTCGACGACCGTAATCGTGCGCGTCTGGAGTCCAAACAATACACACGTGCTTACACGGATATCCCGAACAAAGCACTCCCTGAGAGCTATAAAAACGGTCTGAGTGCAATCTTCACTGCGCTCACTGGCGAAGACTTCGACGACGAAGGTTCCACCTTTACTGTCCGCGCTGACGCAAACGGAACATTCAAGCGTCTCTACTCCCCTACCGTATTCTCAACCGAAGAAAAAGGTCTGGTGATTCGGTGGGGAGATCGGGACATCCCTCTGGCAATCAGCCCCGGTAAAATCACCGTCACTGGCGCACCCAAAGGCACCAAATTCGTCTTCAAGGAAGAGACGATTGGCAAATTCACGGAAGCAGTTCTGAACGTCTCCATCACCTCTGATGGTACTCTGTACTCGCTGCCGATTCCGATTCGTAGTGCAGACTTTGAAGATAAAGTCTCTGCAGACCTGCTAGATCTTCTGCTTGACGAAAACCCCGAAGCGATTGCCGAGAAAGTGCAAGTTGCTTCTGACCTAAGCAAGCGCGGAGAAAATTCCGGTTCTAGCGAGCGGATGCAAGGTCCCTTTGTCAGGGTTGCCCATCTCCCGATCGGAAACTACACTGTGACCACCTACCGCACGAAAGAAGGTGGTGCTTACGGTACCGACTACTTCCTGCAAGTGAAGATCGACGAGCCATTCAGTGCTCCCGTCCGCCAACAAGTTGACGGTGAGTGGATGGATGTCGAGACCGAGGTGATGGACTGGGCTATTATTAAGCCTAACAATGCCTTGAAGAAAACTCTGGCTGCAGAACCGGTCATCGACCGTGACAATCCTGCTACCCTGCGAGTGCTGGAACTAGGAGAATATAATGGATTCCCAACTGCAAAGTGCGTCCTGAAATGCGCTGCGTTTGCTGAGGATCCTGAGTCATTCGCACTGGATTTCTGAGGTTCATGATTCAAAAGTAGTTGGCATTCTGGGCTCGGGGATTTACCTCGGGCCTTTTCTGCTATACTAAGACGGAAACAACCATCCAAACCAGCCTATGTCGGACCCTTTTAAAACCACAACAAAGCAAGAAATCGACATTCTCGGAAAAGCGAACGAACGGGCCAAGGCAAAAACCTTCGGTTCGTCAAAGAAGAAAACAGAAGAGAAGAAAAGCCCCACTCGCGTAAGTGAGTTGTATAGTGTGGGAGTGAATCTTCTAAAGTCTCGCGGATTCACCGTCGAGCTAGATGAAACGGGCGATCACGTAAATCACCGGATTCTGAAGCCTACAACTCCTCCGCATATCGACGGTGTTCGGTACCCGAACACTTTTCTGCCTTTGCAAGATATCTCAGAGGACCACGACTTTGAGCACATTGAGGCCGCATTCCACCCCGATCTTTGTGAGGAGGAGGTGCGGGAATTTTGGCTACCCTTGTATCGTCCGAAAGCCGGTGACAGCGACCTTCAGAGCTTCACTGAGCGGTTGTTGAAGATGCGCAAAATTAACGAAGCCAAGAACATTCATCAAACTCTTAACTATGGACACACGTTTGATCCGGTTGGTCGTTGGGGTGGCGAAGTTGTGCTCAATCCTCGCATCTGGGTGCCTGACCGGGATTGGTTTGACCCTGCGCTTCGGAAGGTCACTTTTTCTGATGTTTTCACAATCTTCCCCGAAGCCGAGCAAGAAATGCTACGACTCATCCTTGGACGCGTCGGAGTTGGGCGAGCTAATCATCTCCCACCTGGCAGAACAGAACCCGTCGACCACACCGCCCGGATGGCGGGAGTCATCGTCGGGAAAGATGCAGGTCTCGGAAAATCCACCCTGTTTAATGGACTCACAGCTGCACTGCAACGTTGCGGTTTCGTCACGCACACTTTCAAGTCAACCGAAGACCGATTCGGTCTCAAAGCAGCAGCGTTGAGTGACATCGCGTATAAAGACGACACTTCTTTGGTATCCCTGAAGAAGTTTCTCGCTGCGGAAGAAACCAAGATTCTTATCACCAATGGTTTGTTCCAGGTGGAAGAGAAATTTCAGAACTCTGAGCAAATTTGGCCAAAGACTGTTATTCTCGTAAACAGCAATGACTGGAACAGTAAATTCGCCTACGATCTCGATCCCGGAATCATTGATCGCATCAAAATCATCTCAACCTATCGCGAGTACGAGGTTGCGAAGAACCGAGACTGTCTGGAGGGAACTGTGTCGGATGGCTCGCCTGATCTTCGTCCACGCGCACACATGCCGTATCTCGCAAACAAGCTCGGGGTCAGTCAAGAGGCACTCTATCTCTGGTGCTTGCGGTTGGCGACGGACCGATTCTGGCACATTATCACGGACACTCGCGATCCATCAATTAATCGCCTCCAAGTCGAGGTCCGGTACTGGACGACACGCCAGCGCATCCGCTTCAAGGCAGATGTCACGCAGGCGCTTGTTAACGGTATGGCATTCGCATGGATGTTGCGCACAGGCGACTCCGAGGTTCCGGAACTCACGCCGGAGATGCTTCAAGAGTGTCTAGATCACTTTTACTTTGTCGGTGTGGATCCCTCAGGATTGCATCTAATGAACAAGATGAAGCGTCAGTGGGAAGCCGCAGGGAGACCTTCTACGCATTACTACCAGGGATTTCGAGAGGTTCGTTGGGAGTCTATCAAAAAGGCAGTCACACATTACGAGCAATTCGGCAAGAATTCGAATCAGACGACAACCGCCGAAGTCATCAAGGACATGATGGAAAAGCTGGTCATGAGGGATGGATTCAAGATTGGTGGTTCTGCGAACTATGTGATTGAGAATTGGGAACTGATGCGTTGCGCATCGGAAGAGCTAACAGAGGAGGGAGAGAATCTGACGGAAGGTCTTGACACTCGAGACCTAACAAGGTTGAGAAACGCTGAGGCTCGGTGCCACGACGAGTGGCTGGGTAACAAACACTATAGCCCCGACCGTGCCGAAAAGTTCCGTGCTGCGGCCCGAGAGGAGCTTTATTCTCGCCTGGAAAAGGGGGTAAAAGTATGATGCCGACTACTATCCCCGACGAAACTGTGGATGCCCTCTCTTACGAGTGTCAGAAACAATCTCGTCTCAAAGAACAACTCGAATCAGAAGGATTTCAGTGCATTGACGATCCTGCAAACCTTTACGACAAGATCGGAACTGTTCAAGAGATTGAGACATTTTGCCAACTGTACACTCCCCGTTTGCTCTGCAAACTCTTTGCCAAAGGCTGTGAAGACCTTGAACATTCGTTTTATTTGATACCTCTTTGGCAATGTATAAAATACGGTTACGTTATTCCGCAACCGGGTGAGTATTTCTCAATGAAGTACGTCATTGGCATCCGCCGCGTAGGCGAGAATGCGTTTGTACCTTCTCTGCGCCTCCCTCTTCAGTAAAATGGATAAATTTCCTGGCAGCAAAACCCAAGATGCCGCAACCCCGTTAAACAGTGCGGGCACACCAACGCAACCTTACGGAAACGCTGCCGGGAACTTTGACCTGAAGAACAAGTATGGTACTCGCAAAGTTAAATCGCGTCGCGATTTAGACCAACCGAAAAACGGTGAAGAACCGATGCGGGATGGAACTGCTGCAGAGTACATTGAAGGTCCTCTTAACACGGGTGGGTCTCAGACTGATGACGCAAATCAACGCTATTTCGGATCCTTCAGCATTGAGGCCAAACGCAACGTGTTCGATCTACTGAAAAACCATCCGGAGTTTGCCCGCAAAGGCCCTATGAACATGGGTCGCGTTGGCAACAACACCAGAGAGGTGATGCCCGGAGATCCGACTAAGATTATAGAGAACGGGGGATACATCGTTTACGAAGACCAACCACAAGCGTCCCAAACAAAGTACAAAAATGACCGCAAAACTAACTGATCCTGCGTCTTTTCTGTCGGGTCTCGTAACCAAGAAAGGAAAATCAGAACTTCTCGGTGTTTACCTTACAGGGGTCAACGTCCTGGCAGATTCTCTCGAGGATTACAACTATCCGGTTTCTCTCGATCGCATACAGAGCGAAGTTCATCAAACATTCCGCAAGGATGAGAACGACTGGAACCACCTGCTTGTTGAAACTCGGCGGAATATCGACGAAATCGTCTACCCAATCTCGTTCTTGCGTGGTCGAGAACCGAACACTGTCTATTTCATCGTCGAAGGGCACGAGATGTCCGCGATGGTTTTTATTCCTACGCTCGTCGTCGAGGAGTTTGCAGTCGAGGTTATCTTCTTCCAGTGTCTGTTGCGTGAGGTATCCTCATTCGCAGGCAAAGTCCCCGGAAGCATCCGATTCACGATTGGCGCTGCCTCCATGTTGTGGGACGACCTGGTCGAACGGGGTCACGCCAAAGAGGTTGATGTCGGGTTCTGATTTACTCGGAAGCCCCCCGCGCTATACTGGAACTGTCTACTCATGCACAATGACACTCACCGCAAACGACTACCAAACCGCTGCGCTGCAAACAGCAATCTACCCGAACCAAGGGCAGAATTTTATCTACCCTACACTTGGTCTTGTAGGTGAAGCTGGAGAAGTTGCAGAGAAAGCGAAGAAAATTATCCGGGATGGAGATGGGACCCTTACCGACCCTGACCGAGAAAAAATCGCTCTCGAACTATCTGATGTATGTTGGTACGTTGCGGTACTCGCTTACGAACTTGACTACACCCTCGAGGAGATTATGCAAATGAACCTTGACAAACTTGCTTCTCGCCAGCAACGTGGCGTTCTCTCCGGCTCCGGCGATAATCGCTGATTACTAAAATGATTGCTTCTCAAGTCACTTTCGAACGAATGATGGTTCATCGCAAGATGAATCAAATGTTGTCGAACGCCACCAGTTTCATCCAGGTGGAGTACGGTGTAGCCGAAGTCCACGCATGTTGGGACGGCTTCGCCGACACATCTGACAATGCGGGTCTGACCTTTAAAGACCTTGCCGACGTCTGCTCTCATTTTGCCGTTGCGCTAAACGACTACATTGAATACCTTTCTGAACCACTGGGATCGCCGATTTCTTAGGATTGCTAACGAAGTTAGCTCATGGTCAAAAGACCCAAGCACAAAGTGCGGTTGCGTTCTAGTCAAAAATCGCCGAATTATCAGTACGGGGTATAACGGTCTTCCGGCGAGTCTCTCCGACTCCCTTGACCGTTATCACGACCGAGAATTCAAATTGGCCACAATAATTCACGCAGAGAAGAACGCAATTTTCAACGCTGCCAAGAATGGCTCCTCTAGCGAGGGCGCCACAGCCTACGTTACCTGGCCCCCTTGCTCTCAGTGCGCATCAGCATTGATTCAAGCGGGGGTCGAGAAGGTTATTTGCCCCGACCCGAAGAACGGTCCTGAGCGATGGGTATCGAACTTTCTTCTTGCAAATGAGTTGTTATACGAAGCGGGAGTGAAAATTCTTTATTACTCGGACTCGGACCTATGTCAAACCAAAATTGCCCAGTTTGTGGAGCATTCTGGATCGATTCACAACTGTACTGGTCAGGAACCGGAAAACCTGGCAAAGACGAAGATCTCAATGCCCTCGTCTGTCGCAGACTTGCTCCCGAAAAGGCTGAGCGATGCATAAACCCTGCCAAGGGTAAAGAGGGAGGAATCGGTTGGGAAGAGCGAGAGAAAATGATTGAACAAGGTCTTGATGGCCTCTGGGCGGTAAACCGCCTTTTACCTTAGCCTCAGAACACGGTATACTAGACTCAGTTACGAAACGCAATGACTAACCACTCCCTTTTTCTCGACGCTGTCAAGGGCGATGCCAAGGCGATCACTGCGGTGGTCCAACAGTATACTCCCCTGGTCCACAAAATCGTGAACCGTTACGCCTGGATGTCCCCTTCCCACAGCCGTGAGGATCTGGTGCAAGAAGGTTTGATGGGTGTTGTGAAAGCCATCGAAACTTTTGACATCAATCGTAAAGTTGTGCCGATGACTTGGGTGTACCCTCAAGTCCGAGGTGCGGTGCAAAGTGTCGCCCGTAAAGACAACCGCATGCCAAAGTTCCCTTTGTCGCTTGAGCAGAGTGACTGGGGAAATAACCTCGAGGATACGGTGCAGTACGAGGTGAAGGACGAGTATGCTTCCGGAATGATTCAAAAGCTGATTGAAGACGGTTGCGGTTCGCTTAACAGCAAGCGGGCACAAATCGTGTGCGATCGCTACGGTCTGCTCGGGCGTCCAGCAATGCGCCAAGGCGAGGTCGCTGCGAAGTACGGAATGAGTAAGCAAGCGGTTAACTCGCATATTGCGCGATTCACAAAGATCGTGCGTGAAAAGCATCCTGAACTGGAGGAACTGGTCAAATGAGTGCCAACGAGGGTAAAAGCATTATTGTCACGAAAGTTTTTGACGACGACTGTGACCTGTGCCGCCACATGAGCAAGCATGATCGAGTAACTTTCGAAGGTTTCGACGAACTTTCTTATCAGGAAGTGAAGCTCGATGATGTTATCAATCACAACAACAACCTTACAAAACTACGCATTTACCAGTGCTTGGAGAAGCATTGCCTAAACCCTGACTACTCTATCGACCTTCCTGTGTACTTATTCCTTGCCAAGACTGGCAAGTATCTAGGCCACCAGCAAGGGGCAGCGACTATCGTCGAGTTGCGCGACAAAATCAAGGAAATCCTTGAAGACACACCTGAATAATTGAGGTATGTATGCATTGGGACACCACGTTTTAGTATCACTTTATGGGATCTCTTTCTCTTTGTTGGATGATCTTGCAGGAATCAAAGCCGCATTCGAACGTGCCGTCGAAGTGTGCGGAGCCACTGTGCTCAACAGATTCTCGCATCAGTTTCATCCGCAAGGTGTTACGATCGTGTATGCTTTGGCCGAGAGCCATATCAGCATCCACACTTTCCCCGAAAGCGGTTCTTGCGCCATCGACGTATACACATGCGGCACGATGGATTCCAAAAAGGGAATGCAAGTTCTAATTGATTATTTTAAACCCATTGAAGTCTCGATGCAGGAGGTAAAGCGATGACTAAGAAAAAGAAGCTGGTGAAAGAAGCCCTCGAACATCCCGAGCTGTACGCACCTGCGGAGTTATCCTTCTTTCGACTGTGGTTGCAAAAGAGAAAGGAGAAGAAACAAGCAAAAAAGTCCCGAATCCGCCTCAATCTTGAGCGGATGTTTCTCCTTTGAAAGGTTTACTTTTGTAACGAAACGCTATAATGGCTGTGACACCCGCTATAATTTTAATGACGGTAACAACCGAGGACAACGGCAACCAAAACATGTGGGCGAAAGAGCCCGTTATGACTTACGCAGACCATCCCTGGGGTGTTCCCCACAACGAAGTTGCTGAGAAACTTAATGGGCGCCTTGCAATGTGCGGCATTGTTGCTGGCTTTATTTCTTACGCTCTCACTGGCAACCTCTACTTCGGACTCTCCTGAGGAAAACGATGACTGAGTTTCTCTGGCTTTCTACAGCGGTAACTTTCTTCGTTCTGCTTGCTTACTCTGTACAACAACTTGCTGACACCTACAATGTTTAACGAAAAAGCTGAAAAAATCAACGGTTGGGCCGCAATGATCGGCATTATCGCTGCTATGGGTTCTTATGCCCTCACCGGTCAAATCATCCCAGGAATCTGGTGACCGAGTCAGTCCACAGCATAACGCTCCTTATTGCTTTACTGCTGCTGGGCACTGCCTACATTATCTACTGGGTTCTAACCTACGATGACCGACACTCTTCCTGAAATGTGGTGGCCCTCTCCCGAAGCTTTCGACGACCTTACTGTTGAAGACACTGAGGAAGGTTTCACCCTCGAAGCTCCCGACGACACCGAATGCGCCGAGTGGCTGGCCTATTGGGACCAAGACGAGGCTCATCACAAAATCTTCGAGGATGAATTTATCAAGGTCCTAACCCATTACGCAAACAAAACACTAGAGACACATGGCGAAAATGAAAAGCTCCCTGACGGGAGGACAGAAGATCGAGAGCAAGCCTAAGATGACCAGCCAGGGCCGCTCACGTAATACCAACCTGGCTGCAACCTCTAGCCGCCCTCGTAAAAAGCGGTATCGTGGCCAAGGTTCGTGATTCTGCAGCTCAACCCGGCTCTCCCCTTGCATACACCGAAGGGAAAGGGTTGGGCTCATTTCCTTATTGACTACTCACAGGAGCATGACCTATTGTATGTCGTGTTCCTTAATGAAAACGGGGAGTGTTGGACATTCCCCAACTCGCAAATACGAATGGACACTAACTTCTCTCTGGGACGACAATGACCCTTCTTGCACTTACCATCGGATCCCTCGTCGGCACACTACTCGGTAACTTGACTCTGTTCTGGGTCATTGGGCGTATCGCTCAGAACCAGGAAAAGGAGAAACTGCGCGAGATTCAACGACTCCAGCAAGGGTACCTTGAAATGGCCCAGCGAGAGAGTGCCCGAATGAAAAAATATGCGGAAATGGAGGGTTAACCGCCCTTTACTGCGTGCTTTTCCCGCTATACTTAACTCACCTGTTCCAAACCACCGTGAACATTTTTGCCGTCAACGATGATCCTCGCCTCGCTGCTTGCGATTTGCCAGACAAACTGATCGTCAAGATGCCTACAGAGTCGCTCCAACTTCTGACTCCGTGGGCTTTCAACACGCATGGGGTTAAAATCGAAAAGCCGGGGCAAAAAGAACTCTTTGAATCCGATAAAAAATACTACGGCATCAAAGGATTCGCTCATCACCCTTGTGCCAAATGGCTTTACGAAAGTCCCGCGAACGTTCATTGGTTGCTTGAACATGCTTTTGGCATGGCCGACGAGTATTGGCAGCGTTACAATAAGTATCACGGGACCCTTCACGGTTTGAACCAGATTCGAACTCTGATCTACCGGAACCACAACGCTGACTACTCCCGTGACCACACCGAGTTTGTCCAAGCGATGCCAGAAGAGTTTAAGGTTCCCGGTGACGCTGTTACCGCATACCGCAACTACATCAACGGTTACAAAGGATACGCCGAGTGGCGTTACTGTGGGAAACCTGATTGGTGGGATGAAGCAAAGCACGAACCCGTGCGTAAACAATATCTCGCTGAGCGAGAAGCCAAACGTATGCTAAAAAAGAATGTCAATTCGAGAGTACCGTCAAGCCTATAAAGTTAACGGGGAGTTTGAGCTCCCTCAATTTTTTGAAGCGTATCACAAAGCACAGTCCTCTCAGTGGCGCCCTCAGGAGGTTTCTCTTGAGTCGGATATTCGAGACTGGCAAAACGCGAGTCCCGAGGAACGCGAAATCATTGCGGGCATACTTCGCGGGTTCACTCAGTTGGAGTGCCACGTCTCAGACTACTGGGCGAATGTCCCCAACTGGTTCCCGAAGCATGAGATCGCTGCCGTTGCCCGTGCATTTTCTTTGTCAGAGATTGTACATGCAGAGGCATACAACCTACTGTCTGATACCCTTGGTCTTGACGAGTTTGAGGCATTTCTAGGTGACCCAATCGCCCAACAAAAGATCGGCTACTTCCTTGAAAATCGAGGAGTTAAAGAGTCTCTTGCTGTGTTCAGCGGTGCTGGTGAAGGTGTTTCTTTATTCAGCTCTTTCGCCGTTCTGCTCTCTCTTAACCTCACCGGACGATTCAAGGGAATCGCTCAAATCATTTCTTGGTCTGCGCTTGACGAGCAGCAACACTCCGACACCGGAATCGCCCTCTTCCGAGAGCTGATTAAGGAAGATCCGCTGACCCCCGATGAGGCAGCGATGATCTCCCAGGGTTTCAAGGCAGTCCTGCGCAACGAGGAAGCATTTCTTGATCAAATCTTTGATGGAAGGAGTCTCGACACCATTAACCTCTACGACACAAAACAGTACCTTCGCTGGCGGGCAAACGAGCGTCTAAAGAAACTGGGTGCATCCATCCCGTTGTTTCACGTTGATGATGAAGCAGCGAATCGCATCAAGAACTGGTTTCACCCGCTCATGGCTGGTGCAACGAGTACCGATTTCTTCGCTCAGTCGAAAGATGGTGGAAACTATATTAGTAAGCCAACACAGGATTTCAGCGGTGTTAATCTCCGCACTCTCGATCTCATCCTTGTATGACAGAACCCATTGCTCCCGACTGGCTCTCTGAGGAGGGCCTGCACACTTTATCGGCAGGTTACTTACTGCCAGGAGAAACTCCCCGTGCAATGTTTCAAAGGGTGGCTAAGGCGGCTGCGGCAATCAACGACGACCCTACACTACTTGACGATCTGTTTACGTGCCTATGGAACGGGTGGTTAGGGTTATCCTCGCCAGTTGCGGCCAACTTCGGGACAACGAGGGCGTTACCAATCTCCTGCTACTCCGTCCATCTTAGTGACTCCGTCTCTTCGATTTACAGTCATTTAAAAGAAGTATCACAACTGAGTAAAAATGGAGGCGGTGTTGGCGTTTATTTTGGCGATGTCCGTCCTGCCGGCGCTCCGATTAGCGGCGGTGGGAAGTCGACCGGCATTGTACCCTGGGCGCAGCAATATGATCTTGCGGCACGAGTCGTCTCACAAGGTGGAGTACGTCGCGGATCGTTCGCAATCTATCTCCCGATCGATCACCCCGATGTCCCAGAGTTGCTACGCGCTAAGGACCATTCCAAGGGTGATCCTAGAAAATTTGTTGACTCGAACGTTGCCCTGACAATCACCGATGAATGGGTCGAGTCCATGATCGCCGGGGATAGTGAGAAACAAGAACTCTTCGGAGAAGTTCTGAAGACGAGAATGATCTCTGGTTCTCCTTACTTAGTCTTCATTGACAACGCCAACGCTCAGAACCCTGAGTGTTACACCGAGCGTGGCCTTTCTGTCAAGACCTCAAACCTCTGTTCAGAAATCTTTCTACACACTGATGAGCATCATTCGTTCGTCTGCGTCCTTAGCAGCCTCAATCTTAGTCGGTACGACGAGTTTAGTGGTTGGAAATCTCCTACTACTGGACGTACAGTCCCCCAACTCTCGATTCATCTCCTCGATGCAGTCGTTTCCGAGTTTATTCGCAAGGCAAAAGACAAAGTTGGACTCGGTCGTTCAGTCCGTTTCGCAGAGAAGTCTCGGGCGCTAGGCCTCGGGACAATGGGTTTGCACACACTGTATCAGAAGCGTGGATTACCTTTCAGCTCGCCTGGCGCTCGCCAACTCAACATCGAAACACATCGTTGGATCCGAGAGCAATCAGAGATTGCTTCACGAGAACTGGCGCAACGATTCGGCGAGCCTGAATGGTGCGTTGGGAGTGGTATGCGCCATACTCATCTTCTCGCTGTTGCTCCTACTCGGACAAACTCTGTTATTTCTGGAGCGTTTAGCCAAGGGATTGAGCCGATCGACTCCAACTACTTCGTAGCGAAGCAGGCGAAGGGCACCTACGTTCGTAAGAACCCCGTGCTCGAGAAACTGCTCTGTGAGCGAGGCATTGCCGAGAGCGTTTGGGAGCGCATCCTCGAAGCCAAAGGCAGCGTCCAAGACCTTGATTGCCTAACCGACACTGAGAAAGAAGTGTTTAAGACTGCACGAGAGATTGATCAGTTTGAACTGGTGAAACAAGCGTCCGATCGCCAAAAGTTTATCTGCCAAGGACAATCTCTAAACTTATTCGTGGACCCGGAATCAGACCCTGCCTACATCATGCGTCTGCACCTGTCCGCGTGGAAAATGGGTCTTAAGTCGCTGTACTACCTGAAGTCTTCGTCGCTTCTGACGAACAAAAAGGTTGTTCCAGCCTTAATCGTCACAAAAGACGAATGCCCGTGGTGCGTCAAGCTGAAAGAACTCCTCTCCAGCGAAGGCATTCGCTACGAAGAAATTACTAAGACTGAAGCTATCGAAAAAGGCTACTGGGATCCAAACTGGAAAACAGTCCCTCAGATGTGGCTCTATAAGAAACATATCGGCGGTTACATAGACTACGTTAATCTTAAAGTTCAACCTACGGAACAAGCTTATGCCGACTGTCTCTCCTGCGAAGCCTAAAATGTCACGTCGCCGCTATAAAAAATACCCGAGCCTCACTCCGGAACAACAAGCACTCGTTGCTGAGCATAAGTGGATCTCGGGCAGATTGGCGTATGGGGCAAAATGTTTGACGGGAGGGCACACAGGGTCGTTGACTCGAGAAGACTTGGAATCAATCGCAAACTTTGCCCTCTGTGTTGCAGCAACCAGGTACAAACCTGAGATGAATGTGAAGTATAGCACCTATGCCTGGAATACGGCACGTGGTTACATACAGCATGCTCTTCGGGATTATTCTCGAATGGTGAGAACTCCCCGTTGGATTGCAAACTACAAGAACCAGGTTTCAGATTTAGTCAAAGAAGGCCTGTCTTATTCAGAAGTCGCAGAGGCTCTTGGCCTTGACGAAACCAAGGTCATGTACTGCGAGTTGTCCTCAAACAACTACCATGTTTCTTACGACAGTTCCCCAGAGGATTGGTGTACTCCGGAGTTTGTTTACAGCTTCGATGAGCATAAAGCAACTTTGCTCTCCCCTGAGCTAATCGCCCAGATACGTTCCCTGAGTGACGCAGAAATGACGATGCTCATGAAATACGTCGAAGGGGCAAACGTGAGTGAAGAGGAGAATGAATGGGCAGCAGAAAAGTTTTTTGAACTCCGAGGTGTGGCGTATGGAACAACCGAACCCTTTTCAGATGAGCCCGTTGCCGATTGAGAAAGAGTTTCGCGTAATGTCGATTCGAAGGAGACTCCACGAATTGTCTCGCGATGAACTCGAAGAGTTTCTGACCGAAGCTCTCTCAATCATGACAAAACTGGCTCACCAGCTGACAGAGCTGAGGGACTATGTGGATAAACTTGAGGGTAAAAGCGAATAGTCATAGGAGAAAACATGTCTCTCGCTGCTTTACTGGCTTTTCTCGAAGCCAACGGAACTTGGATTTTAGCTCTGTGGGTTGCCTTTGAACAGTACATTGCTGCAAACGAAAAACTGAAGGCTAATTCTACTCTTCAGCTGATTATTAACCTGGGCAAAAACCTTCTCGGTAAATTTGCTAAGAAAAGCTGATGCCAGTCAACAAAGGGGAAGGTTGCGTAGGTCGTGAGATGGAGTTGTTCCACAAAGGAAAACTACACTCCGGCAAATCAGGCAAAGTTGTCACCGACCCGAAGCAAGCGAAAGCGATATCGCTGTCTGCTTGCGGGCAGAGCAAGTACGCAGAGGTTCTACAGAGTATGGGTTACTCTGAAGAAGTTGCGAACGAAGTTGTTACGATGTTTGGGGAGTCTCTCGTCAAATCGAGCAAGCACTCTGTCTCATCTCCCTCTTTCGAAGAAATCAACTGGAAGAAACAATTTGAGGATGGAAAAGGACCTGGTCCAGAAAATCCAAAAAATCTGCACACAGGTATCTCGAAAGGGAAGGGAAGAGGGCAATTGAAAATCTCAAAAACTGGAGTTGCCGGAAACATGGGCAAACGCAAGGTTAATAACGACTCTGAAATGCTGTCGGGACCTGCTCTAGAGAAAGGGCCAGCAAACCCTCAAGGGGGGAGCAGCAAAGATGTCCAAGGTATGAGAATGCTGGGGTGAGCAAATGACTGGCAGTTTTTCACGAGAATCGCTTGCCCAAGTAGAGGCAATGTTTGCCGAAGGGCAGAAAAATGAGCTCTTGGGGCAGTGCGACCAAAAAGCAAAACGCGAAGCTGCCAAGCAGCCCAGAACACCTGCGCAGATGCAAGCTGACCAAGCCCGCTCCCAGCAAGGCGGAAGTAGTAAACAGTCGTCCGCCGTCCGCAGTGAGGCGGCGAAGAAAGCCGCAGAAACACGGAGACGTTGCAAAGGAATATCCTCCCCAGCAACACCGACTGCGTAACGCGGGTAAAACTTACTAAATTAACAAACACACACACACCAAATGGCAAGCACCACTACCAAAAACATCCTTCTCTCTCAGAGCAAAGCAGGACAAGGTGACGCAGTCCAGTTACCGAGTCTTGTCCACAACTCGAAGAGAACCTCTTCTCACACCGAGGTCCAAATCGAGATCCCCGGAGTTGACCCTTCCACAGTCAGCATCCATTGCGAGGGCTCAATCATTGAGGTGGCCTGCCCGAAAGGAGTGGTGAACATTCCGATCAATATTCTGAGCGACGTATCCAAAATCGAAGCAGACATTCTGTGGGGAATGCTCACCCTCAAGGTGCCCCTTCCCCCGGAACCTGTATCACGAGACATCAAAGTCAATGTGATCGACGTCGCTAAGAAAGCACCCGAGAAGAGTTTACCGAAAAGGGGCGGGAGTATAATTCGTGAGGAGGTTGAATGAAACTTAACAACATCGTAAACGGAATTGTGCAATCTGGAGATCCCGGTGCTTACCTCAAGCAGGAAATTGAGCAGGGTCTCGAACCGATCACTCAACGAGTTGACCGACTCGAGAAAAAGATCGACTTGCTCATTCTGACAATGCAGAGAATTGAAGAGGGCCTCAAAAAAATCCAACCTCTTTACGACTTGCTCATGAAACTACCGTTCTTTAAAAAGTAAACAACAATGTGGCTATTTACATCGAAGGGATTCATTTCTGTAGTTGCCGACAAGGATAATCCGGAAAATGGAGACCTTCTGGTTCGCGCTCGAGATCGCAACCATCTGACCAACCTTTTCCCTGACGCCACAGTCTTTTCTAAGACCCCAAGCGACTACAAGTGGAGAGCGTGGGTTTCACGTTCCGAGGTTTCCTCTCTTGTGCAGTCCCAGGTGAGCGAGCTAAACTACACAAACTTCAAAGACTCAATCGAAGACGATAAATACCACAAAGCCTGCCTCTACGTCTGGAATGTGATGTTTTCATCATACTACTGAGGGGCGAAGGCTCCTCTTTTTCTTTACCGTATAGTACCATGGCCCGGTTCGATCAGAAAAAGTTTTTTGATTTTGCGTTGTTTGCCGATGCAGCGAACCCGAAACATCGCGCTGCTTACGATGATCTGTATCGGGAGATTCTGGCGCTCAAACCAGAGCTGCTAAGCGATGACGCAAACTGGGTGCAGATTTACAGGGCTCAACCTACGAATAGTCCCGGAGTGCCTTCGGTTCTCAACGTCCCCTACTATTCTCAACGAGACAACTATCGAGGTGCAGCCCGCACTTGCTTCAGCAGCAGCTGTGCGATGTTGTGCAAGTTTCTCAAACCCGCCTCAATCAAAGGCGACGATGACTACATTCGAGAAGTATTCAAGCGTGGCGACACCACCGACGCGGTGGTTCAGGTGCAGACACTTAAACACTTTGGTGTTAATTCCCGCTTCGCCACAAACATGTCTTTCTCCACTCTCGACGCACTCCTCGCCCAAGGGATTCCTGTTCCGATTGGCATTCTTCATAAAGGGCCGAGTACGGCTCCGAGCGGGGGCGGTCATTGGCTTATTGTGATTGGTAAAGAGATGGATGCGAAGGCTCCCGGCGGTTCGTGGTATGTGGTGAATGACCCGTTTGGTGAACTAAGTAATGCCACCGGAGTTTACACATCAACCAATGGGGCTAAACTCAAATACAGCAGACAAATGTTATCGCAAAGATGGACAGTGGAAGGAGACGGAAGCGGATGGGTAATCGTGGCAACAAAATAGAGGTACACCACAACATCGCTCGGTCTCGAGGGGGAGCAGATGAAGAGTGGAATCTGGAGTGCCTGACAGAGTACGAGCATGCAGAAAAACACGCCATCGACTATGTTCTGTTCGACAATGCTCCGGTGTTTGATTGCAGAATGTCGGCTTGGCCCCTTCTGCCATCCGATCTCAGACAGGCGGTGCTGGAAAAACACAGCAGGGAGAACATTAGCAAACGCCTAGAAGTTAAACGGAAAAAGAAAAAGACGTTCTCAGAGAACGGGACACACAACTTTCAAACCGCCGAGGGAAGAGAGAAAAACAAACAACGCGCCATTGAACGCAACAAAAAGAATAACATTCTGCATAATAAGTCTCCCTTGATGAGAGCGGTAACTCTGGCGAACAACTCGGTTAGATGCTGCTGTCTCATATGTAAAAAAGAAAGTTCTCGCCCGGGAATGGGTCGTCATTTGCAAACCCACAAGTAAGGGGGTAAAACCCCTACAGCTACGGCAAAAGGAATAAAATGCCACGCGAGTGGAACAATCCTGTGCGAGAGTGCTGGAACACGCCAATCCATCAGATTCTGAAAGCGATTGACAATCATACGAGGCTTCATCTACAGACTGGCGACCCCTGGCACTTCGACCAAGCGAACAAACTCCGCCGCTATCTGCGAGACCTCAAAGATTGGATTTCGGAACAAGAGGGTAAAAACATTCAAGAAGATTAGCGAACAATGGGACACTTCACCGACGATTCCCTTGAGAAATTCAACCAAATGTGCTCCGAGGGTGTAAACTTTGGAGAGAGTCCGGTGTATGACTTTGCCCGTTGCATTAAAAAGAATGGAGAAATCTACGGAATTAGCCCTGGGGAAGTTTGCCAGGAGGGCAAGCAAATTTCTGATGCCGCAGCGAAGTCAAAGTTGAAAGACGAAGGTTCTCGTCTGGCCAAGCTGAGAGTGGCGTTTCGAAAAAAGACTGGGCGAGAGCTGACTCCGGAAGAAATGGAAAAGGCCGAAGGGCTGCTTTCAAAAATGAAAACAAAGTGATTTGGTAACCGTCATGAAACAGAAAGAGAAGCAACAAGAAAAAACAGAGGAAGAGAGAGAACGCCAAGAAAGGAAACCCGAAGAAAGGGGTATCAGGGGTTCTAACGATTTTGTAACCTTCTTAGATTACACTCCTGAAAACGCACCCATCTTTTTCGATTAAAGAAAGCCATGAGCATCCTCGACTTTGCCATGGGCCTATACCCCAAAGAAAGTCGCATTGCCGCAGCAAAACGGAATGCGGTAGGAGGCAAGCGCAAACGGTGTACTAAGGGCAAGAACTGTTCAGCAGCGTGTATCGCAGCGAATATGGTCTGCCTTGTGGATTTACCTTGGGCAGGGCCGTCTTTGACCAAAGTTGCTCAGGTGGTCCAGAAGAAGAAGGCAGGTCAAAGCGTGTCGACTCCCGCCGCGCAACCGAAGGTTGCACCGGCTCCGGTGCCAACCTCAGCTCCGGCTCCTGCACCCACTCAACCTAAACCGGCACCGAACGTAAAACCCGCCGCAAATTCTCCTTACTATGTTCAGAGTGCCTACGGGTTCGACAAGAATTTCGACAGTACGTCAGCTCGTAAAGAGGGTGATGTCAATTTCAATAAGTGGGGTGACTCCTATGACCCTCAAACAAAGAAACTAGGCCAAGGAGCGTTTGGTACAGTACTTATGAACCCAGATGGCACCGTGGTGAAGCGAGGTATTATCTCAGACACTGAAGCAGCCATCATTAAGAAAGCAGGGGATGCCGGAGTCTCTGCCAAACTCATCGCAGCGGAAATTGGGCCGAAAAATGGCATCAAAACCAGCGCTCCGGTTCAGATGCACGATGGTAGAATTGCGATGACTAAAGTCGAAGGAAAACCAGCGGAGCAAGTTGCTGGCCAAACTTTAAATGGGGTGACCGCTGCCGATTCTTTCTGGAAAGCGAGAGCTGCGCTGCACAAAACGGGAATCGCGCACAATGATATGCACTCGGATAATGTTCTCGTAGACAATAAAGGGAAGGGAACAGTTATTGACCTGGGGTTTGCGCAGGATTCCCCGAAAGCTGCTCTATCCGAAGCTCTTGGAGCGTTCAAGGCACCGTCTGCAGGAACGGCCATTCCCGGGGTAGGTAAACAAAAAGGGGACTGGCAGGTGAGGCAGTGGAATGGAACTGCAGGGTTCAGGTTGCAGGATGCTGAGAACATGGGGTTGAATTCAAAAGCGGGCGCGAAACTGCTTCAAGAAGCTCCTTATCTCCATCGAATTTACTCTCAGAATCTCCCCAAAGTATTCTCAGAGATGAAAAAAATGGGGTATAGCGATGACGAGATTAAAACAGTCGCCATCACCGGAATCAAGAATAAACTCGACACGTACGAAAAAGGCCCGTGGTCGAAAATGACTGATGCCGATGCTCTAAAGCTCACAAACATTCTCTATGAGGGATCTTAAAATGACTGATGACAACAAGTATCTGATTTTAATGTCGAAGTACAAGGAAATGAGGCTCACGGAAGACGAAGAAGCTAACAAATACCTGAGAGCCGCGATGAAGCTACGTCAAAGCGGCAAAGTGTCCGAGGATGCCGTTCTCGGTGGAGCGTACATGTGATGGTTACGCGTCCTGCTGTTTTTGATTTTGCGAAAGGATTGTATCCAAAAGAAAGTCGCATTGCCGCAGCAAAACGGAATGCAGTAGGAGGCAAGCGCAAACGGTGTACTAAGGGCAAGAACTGTTCGGCTGCTTGCATCGCTGCGCACATGATATGCCTGGTGGATTTACCTTGGGTAGGTTCGGCGTTGACGAAAGCGAAGGCGCAGATTCAGGCGGCTAAGAAAAAGGCCCCCGCTGCTACCACTCCTGCACCGAAACCAACAGCGGCTGCTGCCCCTGCGGCCACTCCTGCCACTCCTGCACCGAAACCAACAGCGGCTGCTGCCCCTGCGGCCACTCCTGCC
>Ga0208721_1000007_pt1 | contig 45875 bp, 62 predicted proteins | sample LakMenEpi17Aug10_FD_150705 | JGI IMG/M metagenome (GOLD analysis project Ga0208721, IMG submission 150705) | Freshwater microbial communities from Lake Mendota, WI - 17AUG2010 deep hole epilimnion (SPAdes) | ecosystem: Environmental > Aquatic > Freshwater > Lentic | place: Lake Mendota, Madison... | reverse complement strand
CACGGCAAACGTTGAGAACTTAAAAACAAAACTCAATGAGCTTGTTAAGATAAACGAAACGCTCAGTCGCTCTGTTTTCGCTACCAAGATGGCCTTAGAGGATATGTCTAAGGCGACATCTCAATCTACGACAAAAAAGGCACTTGAAGATATTAAAAAGGCATCTGATGGTGCATCTAAATCTGCTGAAACTGCCGCAAATTCATTAAAAAAGGCTGCCAACACGCCGCCGCCAAGGTCTAACTACAAAAATTGGGCTAAGGAAACTGAGTCTATAATAAAACAGCTCTTTTCCAATGTCCTTGAATATGAAAAAAATGTTGATGCCCGCAGGCAGAAGTTTGCCAATGACGATGTAAATAGAAGGCGAAAAACTGCTAAGGATGTAGAAAAGTACGACCAAGAAACCAAAAGGCTATGGTTAGCTCATCTTGCAGAGATGGACAGGGCTGCTGCCGAATCTCAAAAGCGCAGGTTAAAGCTTGGGGAGGAAAGGGTAAAGGCTAAGCAGCGAGAGGCAGAGGCCAAGAAAAAGGCTGATGCAGAATATGTTAAATGGTGGGAGAAAGAGCTTAGCAGGCAGGAAAAAGAAGAGGCTAAAAAAGCTCGGCAATCTGTTCAAACCGCAGAAAGGGCAGCAAGAGAAAGGGCGGCTTCCGAGGCTCGTTCTTCAAAGCAAAGGGAGGCAGAGCAGAAAAGGCTGACCAGGGAAACTGAAAGAGAGGAAAGGAGAAGGGTTGTTGCTACTCAAAAAGCAGAGGCAGAAAGGGTAAAAGCATCTCAAAGCTCAACTGAGTCAATGATGAAGCCATTATTGGCTTTAAGGGGGTATGTGTCTGCTGCATTTGCAGTTGGCTCTATTGTAAGCTTCGGTGAAGAGGTTATTAAACTTCTCGCAAAGCTCGAGTTACTTGAGTCAAGGTTAGGTTTCATATATGGCGGCACTGGTGCTGGAAACGCCGCCTTCATAAGGCTTTCATCGAGTATAAAAGAACTTGGACTTGAATATGAAGAAACATTAGAGCAAGCGACTTCATTTAGTATTGCCGCACAACAAGCTGGATATACTACTACTCAAGTCGAAAAAATGTTTATAAGCTTTGCGTCATCATTAAGGGCTGCTGGCTCAAGCTCTCTTCAGGTTCAGAGGTCTTTCTATGCCCTTCAGCAGATGATGTCTAAGGGCGTTGTTTCTGCGGAGGAGTTGAATAGGCAGATGGGCGAGTCTTTACCTGGTGCGGCTATGCTTATGTTTAAGGCTTACAAAAATCTACACCCAGAGCTTGTCCAAAATTTTGAAGATTTCCGTAAGCTTCAAAAGGAGGGGAAGATATTAAGCGCGGAGGTATTACCAGAGTTTATTAGGGTCTTGGAAGAAGAGTTCGGGCCTGCACTTGAAGGGAAGAAGAGCTCTTTGTCGGCTCGATTAAATCGCCTTAGTCAAGCTTATACAGCGTTCAAGGCATCTCTTTTAGATACTGCGCCAATTAAAAATGCCACAAGTGCGCTCGAAAATATGCTTAACAAGATGACTGCGCTGATGAGTTCAAAGAGACTAAGTTTTTTTGAAAAACTATTGGGTTTCTCTGGAGGTCCTTCCGCGGAGTTTATCCAACTGAAAGCAGAAGTAGAAGCAAATCTTAAATTGGAGGAGGCGAATTATATTCAAACCAAGGTTCAGGAAAAGAATTTAGCACTCTCTAAACTAACTAAAGAAGAGCAGCAAGAGAGGTACAACAATCTTGAAAAAGAGATAAAGGCTTACAAAACGTATCTTGAGCTTATATCAAAAACTCCTGAAGGTGCAGATTTTCTTGACCGATATGCAATTACTTCCCCCCAAGTTGCACCTCAGTTACAAAGACCAGAGACTATGGCTGGATTTGACATAACCAAAAGGGGGTATCGGGACATAAGTAAAGTCGAGCTTTCCATAGCAGAGCAACTATTAAGGGATTTAGGCGTGATGATTAGTTCTGAGGGTGCGCCAACGGGAGATGAAGATAAAGAAAGCCCAAGAATTAAATTCCTTGAACAAGAAATACTTCTTTTGAAGGCTAAGATAATGGCTGAGGAAGATGCTATTAAAGTGATTAACGAAAAAGCTGAATTTGAAATCAAAACCACTGAAACATTAGTTTCATTGAAAATAAAATTATCAGAGGCGGAAGAAAAGGTAGCCCTACTAAAGGCCAGTGGTGCTGGCGAAACTGCAATAGCAATGGCTAAAAAAGAGTCCGAGGTTTTGCAGCAACAAATTGAGTTAAGGCAACACGAAGAGCAGCTTATGATAGATAACCTTGAGCTGCAAAAAATGATTATACAACAACGGCTTTTGTTAGTTAAAGAGGGCTCTATTGAAGAATACAAGCTTAGAGAAGAGTTGCTAAGGAAAAATCAGGCGATAGAAATACTAAAAGCAAAAGAGAACTCGGAATTAGTTAAGAAGATAACTGCCGATACTAATGCTGAAATCAAAAAGATGTATCAGGGCTTAGCTAATGAGGTGAAAGATTTTATGGCTGAAGTAAGGCAGTTGCAGGAAGAGCCATTTATGGATGAGGTCAGCAAACAAGCCGATGAGATTATTAAAAAATATGATAAGGCAATACAAGAGTTAAGGGATAAATTTCAGAAAAACGTACTTAGCTCAGGCGGGTTTACTCAGTTTGATATAACCCAAACTGCAACTACTACGAGCCCTATGCTTGCAGAGCCGAACATATTAGCAGGTATAGCCGACCAAGCACAAGTAGAGAAGGTTAAAAAGGCAACGGAAGAGCTTGAAAAAGAAATTTCTCAGTTGATAATAGCCAGAGATAAAGCACTGCAAAAATTGAGGGAAGGCGATAAAGAAAGCGACTTTTTAGGTTTGAGTTCAGACGAACTCGAAAAGCTGAAAAAGGCACTCAACGTAGCTATCGACCTATTTCAAGACTACTATGATGCCCGCACCGAGATAGCCAAGAACGCCATCGAAAAAGAGCAGGCACTATTAGACAAAAAGCTCGAGGCAGGTCTTATCCGCGAGAATGAGTACAACGAGGAAACGAAAAAGAATAAAGAGGAGATGGCTAAGCTTGACAGGGATGCCGCAAGGTTCGGTGTTCTAATCAACACTGCCCAAGCTATCGTGAAGCTATACACCGACTTCGATGCTATTACTGCAACGATATTAGCCGCAGGTGTCGTTGCCGTTGGTGCAACTCAGCTTTCGGCTATTAACTCTGCCCCACTTCCTGAGTTCCACGAGGGCGGTTTAGACATTAAGAAGAACGACAACAAAAAGGCTAATAGGGGGCTGAAAAGTGGGGAGTTCTATGCCAAGCTTTTAGAGGGTGAATCGGTGATGACTCGTGAGGAAACGGCCAAGTACAAGGATGTGTTGAAGGCTATTCGTGAGGACTCTTTGCCCTCGCATATTATGAAGGGATATACTGCTCCTGCCTACCATCGTTCTATGGATGAGCCGTACCGAATGGCTAAGGAGCAGACTTCACTTGAACTGGCTTTTCAGAACGCTGAATTGGTTGATGCCATACGCAGGAATGGGGCTGTTGCTATTAAGAACCCCGATGAGATTGCCGATGCCATTGTTTCAAAGAGTTCCTACACCAAAATAACTAACAGGAGGAGAATAAGATGAGCTTTCAGGTCTATGTGAACAATATTGCCATAAACGATGAGCCTATGGGCTTAACGGATGCTACCGTTAAGATTATGCGTGATGAGCAGTTCTCTGGCATAGTTAGCAACATTGTTAGCGACCTTTCCTTTTGGGGCGATGGCTATGACATCATTTATAGCCTTTTTCAAGGCACTACGGGATGTTTGGATATTCCGATAAGGATTGAGCAAACGGATTGCTTAGGATTCATCTTTGAGGGCATAATCTTTCTTGCCGACATAGAGTTGGATATAAGCAGGTGCATAGCGAAGTGTACGTTATCCGACAACTCTCTTTCTTCGCTGATAGGCAGGAATTATGATGTTCAAGTTCCTGTTCACTCAAACGTTAGCTTAAACGGGACTCCGCTAACTGGTATTGGAGAGTTGTTGTTCAACCCAAACTATGCGGCAGGTGGAACGGGATGGCCGTGGCCTCCTAATGAAAACCCGTTAAATCCCGAGGGTGTTGATGGGGCGTTTAAGTGGTTTGGCATTTTGGAGCTTTATGAGTATATCTCTAAATACTTTCTAAATGATGACAGTTTTACGGTCTCGGACTTAAATGGATACCTAACTAATTCAGCAACATATTTTGAGCCCGACCATTGGACAATACAAATAGACCCAACGGTTACTTATTCGGGTATAGGAACGCCAACTTGCGATGTTAGTTATAACGATGCCTTTGGCAATCAAATAACCAGAACCATAAATCTATTTCCGTGCGACCCTTCATTTGGATATAGTCCACTTAGGACTTTAACCAACATAAGAGAGGGTATTCAAGAATATTTTTTGATAACGAGCCTAAATCCTTTTGACGGTGAGTGGCAGGATAACTATTGCAATAGGGCTATGGCTGTTGGGGATATATATTATCCTGGAAGCGGTCCTGCTGGTACAAGAATTATGGATGTTTACTTCCCTTGGGATGCAGGCAATTTAACTGTTGGTAACTTTCAGAATATAACTACGGGGGCGATTACGATAACAAAAGTGAACGCTTACAACTACGGCCCGTATTATGCGAGGGTAACTTCGGGCAAAATATTGAAGAATTGGGCTAATCCCGCATCATCGGTAATGAACGGCTCTTTTGCTCGTGGCGCACAAATTAACGTTTCGTTTGCCGACCTTATGTCTGGATTCGGTAAGTTGTTCAACTTAGGCATAAAGTTTGGGATTACGGGAACGGGCAACTACACGATGACTATCGGCAAGGAGAGCGACTTGTATGAAACGACAGAGGCTTTCGCCATTGATATGCCATACGAGGTTATGCTCGTAAAAGATAATAAGTTTGGCATCTCTTCATTGAAAATAGGGAGAACCAATACTAATCCATCATTTAATTCGGGTATTCAAGAGGAGGCGAGCTATGTGAGTAACGTATGTAGTGAGCAGGATTTCGATGCATCGGTAGGATTTCAGATACCAACGGTTGAAAACCTTGTAACCTTAGATGGGATTATAAGCCTAAGCGATGACCAGCTTTATGTGGCCGAGAAAGACCCCGTTCAATATAATAATGCGATTGTAGGCAACTATTATAAGATAGCCTCCCATTTAGCAACTTATGTACGGAGAGACCCAGGGGCATCATATTGCCCTGCATTATTCCGTGGTGATATGGTCGCGGGCATTGTGAACCACCCCGAAATAGCGAGGGCATACGCTCATAGGTCAGGTGATGGCTTTTCTTGGAACGGCAACTTCATCCCAAACAATAGTGGTCCGAAGATTAGGAATAGGGTTACATTTGAAGCCCCTATAACAGTTGAGCAGTTTAACCTCATTCAAGCCAACCCATATCAGAAGATACGTTTTGGCACGGGTCTTTACGAAACGGGATGGGTAATGAGCCTTGAATACAACATTACTTCGGGAATGACTAAATTTGAACTTTTAACAGAATGAGCATACAAGCCGTACCTAATCAGCCCTTAGACTGGCAGTTACTACCTCTGCCTGAATCAGACTGCCCTGACTGCCCACCTGCCGACTATTGCAGCCCGATGTTATTCGAGCGATACGAAAGTGGGGGGTTATACTACTATCGTTCTGTTGATTATTTTAGTTATCAAATATTAGGAAGTTTAGCTAATGAGGACATTTGTTTTTATCCATCTCAATTTGAGATAGATAGAGAGGATAACTCAAAAACAACTCTAAATGACGATGGTTCAATAACAATAACTTTTGGTGGCAGACCGTGCGATGAGCAGTCCAGTGTGCTATATCAAAGCTTTAAAACGTTTGAAAATTGTCCTTTAATTATAAAATATTGTTTAGAGTGGGACAGGGGTTCTGTGTGTGAGGGCGAAAGGGAATATCCCATAGTTATAACCATTTCTATTTTCGGGAACAACACTGATGCCCATGACTATCAAATTGTCGTTAATGAAAATGACACATTCCCAAAGTGCGGCACGTTCATTTTTGGGAACATTAAGGACAATGGCGTTACTATGAGCATAAACGCAACACAAGCCGTTCCTTGTGGTAATGACTGCCCAGGAGATGACCCATTATGCGAATGTACTGCTCAACTCACCATTAGTAATTATGTTGGCTGTAACTATGAGCCAATAAACATAACTACTGCCAATGGGACTCCGAGTGAATGGGATGGCGTTTTTCAGCCTATTTATAGCAATATTTCTTATTACAATGAAACTCATTATGCCATTTCTGGTGCTTGGCAGATAACAGGGATACCAGAGGAGGCCGTAGTAGGAGCATCTGCATTTGAAACATTCGTTAAAAATTGCTTAAACATAAATCTTGGGGCTACTGACTGCTGTGAATCGTGCGAGCAAAATGTTTTTACCTCTACTTGTATTAAGCCGATAACTGACCCTTGCGGAACGGTTAAGGTTACATATTATCAGGACTCAAACATCATAGTTGATTATTACGGGGAAGAGCCAGATGTTTTAGGATTTGGATTTATATATCCAGCATATTTTATCAGTGGAAGCCCATTTAAGCAATATATGCGGTTTAAGGCCAACGTGAGGGATGCTAAGTATGATGGGGCTATGGTGTCATATCAGGATTCTTTGGGGCGCAAAAGGGTTGTTTATGCTGAGAGGAGGAAATCTCTAAGCCTGAACACCGACATACTCCCCGAGTTTGTCCACGACGCTTTGAGCTTAGCTTGCAGGCACGACAATTTCTTCCTTGAAGATGAGTTGTTCGGAGTTAGCGACAACTTCTTCACGCGCTCTACGGACTATTCCCCTACTTATGTGCGTATGAGCAGGCTTGCGCCCGTTAAATTGGATGTTGAGGCTAAGACTCAGAACCTAAAAAAGAATATGTGCATTTAGTATATTTGCACTGTTGTCGTGATGTTGTGGCGAGGACTTGCCATATAAAAGTTCATAGACCCTTTCAATTATAAAAAAATGGCTTTTTGCTCAATAGGATGCTCCGAGCTACCCCCACACGAAATTGTGGATTGCGGAGCTTATAAACTTGGCGGTATTTCCGCTGCTGCTATCGTCTTTTGCGACGCTGAACTTCCCGCTACTGCTGCGGATTGGAGTACCGATGATTGGTACGAAGATACCGTTGCTGCCGACCAGCTATTCCGTATTGCTGGTATTAAGGGGACTGTTGCATCTCCTGCTGCCGTTGAAGTGCCCAATCCGATTGCTTGTGGCCCTGAGAACATTCTCGTAGGCTTTAACTGGACTTGTACTTGGCAGGATGCTAATGCTACGGGCTATCAATCAGTAGGTTCAGGCTCTTCTGACGGAAACACTAAGTTCTACTGCGACCTGAATACTCAGACCACTTACTTGATTCTGTACTTGTGCGGAAGCGATGAAGTGATGGTGATTACAAATCCCACGAACTACCGTGCGGCTTTGATGGTTCCAGATAATGACCGTGCGTTGCAGATGTTTGAGGTAACGGCTTCTGCCTACATCCCCGTAGGAGATTGTATTCAGAAGTACCCTGCGCCTCCAACTTTCTTCTCCACTCTTTAATCTTAGAGTTTGGTAACATTAAGAGCTGCCTTATGGCGGCTCTTTTTGTTTACTTTTGTCCCTATGAGTACAGCAATCGTTCTTATGGCCTTCGGTAAGAAGGAATACTATCAGATGGCCTATAATATGGCCTTATCTATCCGAAGGTTTAACAACGACATTCCGATTCATCTCATTCACGATGATAAGTACAGCCTCCCCGATTACAAGTCTTGGGTTTTCAGTATAAGAACACCGATTGATGAAAGGGATTTATATCAAAATGGCTCGTTTAGCCCAGGAATGGCTAAGCTAAACATAGACAGGTATTTAGTACACAATGTGAACATATACCTCGATGTAGATGGGATTTGCATTAAGCCATTTGATGACATCATACTAAAAGCTCAAAATTCACCAGGGTATTTCTATGCGCTCATTTCTAACCATTGGTGGGCTACAAAAGAAACCATTTGGCATTACCACGAGATGCCTAAAAACGCAGAAATCCCAACGATAAACTCATCTTTCCTTATATTGAAGAAGGGGAAGCAGTTAAGCCATTTTTATGCTCAGGCAAGGGAAAATGCTCTGAACGGAGTCCCCCTCAATAAGCTATCTATGAAGTGGGGCAGAACATATCCCGATGAACTTGCTCTTAATGTAGCCTGCGTTCAGCTTAACGTAAATCCAGATGGAGGCTTTGACCCTGTAAAATTCTTTGGCCAACACCATAAGAATATTAGTGATATGATGAGTGAAGCGGCAGACTGCCATTTTATTTCTCTCTTTGGCGGGGCAGGGTATCTGAGTAGGTCAATATGGGAAAACTGCGACCAGCTTCTCTATGAATATCACAAGGATATGGGGCTGAACCACGAGTATAAGTGGCATAAGATACATTCCGCCAAACACGCATCTAACGCTAAGTTACAAGAGGGCAGGCCGCCAAAAAACGCTCAATGAATAAGTATGCACTAACATCTATAAGCCCTAAGCACATTATGGGACACGTTCAGCCGATGGCCACTAAGTCTTGGGCTGACGCAGGGTTTAAGGTTATATCGTTCAACTGCCCGAGTGAGATTTTAACTCTAAAAGAAGCCTTTCCTGACGTTGAATTTATTCCCTGCTATCGAACTATGGAGGGCGTATTTAAAGCTCCCTACGTTCCTATTTCTGCCTTCATAGACTATGCAAAAGAACATAGCTTAGAACAGGTCATGCTCATTAACTCGGATATAGTTCTTCGAGATGAATCCAATGATTTTGATAAATATTGGGATTGGGCTGTTAATGGTCTTGTAATTTCAAATAGAGAGGAACACGATGGAACGTTCACTAATTGGAATAGATATTTACTGGGGTTTGATGTGTTCATTATAAACTCCATGAATTACCATTTGATTCCGCAGTCTATGTTTTGTATGGGGCAGACTTGGTGGGATTATTGGATTCCGTATAGATTTATAAAGCATCAGGTTTCTGTAATAGAGGTTCGTGAGCCGTTGTTTTTCCACCAAGTACACGACACTCAATATGACAACTATGATTGGGTAAGAATGACTGAATATTTTAGATGGATGGAGCAATTTAACAGCAGCATATCTACTTCAAGGCATTATAGACCGACAGCTCCTCAGCAATTAACAAGACAAGTTTATAACACAATAAGACAAAATCTAAAATGAACGTAGATATTTTCATAAGAACTTATGAAAAAGATTTAGAATGGCTGAAATATGCCTTAAAATCAATTCATCTTCATGTAACTGGGTACAGAAACATAGTTATAACAATCCCAAATGCGAGTCTTTTATCTGGGTGTTCTGTTGAAAAAGTGATTCAGGTTAAGGATTTGAAAGATGGGTATTTAGGGCAGCAGCTCACCAAAATGACTGCCAACCTATACACCGATGCTGATGCTATTGTTTTTTGGGATAGCGATGTTATTGCTTGTGAGCCTGTCGATGTATCCGAGTGGTTTTTCAATGGGAGGCCGATAGTCTATAAAACATCATACAATTCTATTGAAACTCCGTGGAAGCCAATTACAGAAAAGGCCGTTGGATTTAGCGTTGAGTGGGAGTATATGAGAAGGATGCCTCTCGTTTATTTTACCGATACTATTGCGGCCTCATCTAAATGGATTGAGGATAAGCACGGCATCACACTTAAACGATACTTAAACTCACAGCCATATAGGTCTTTTAGCGAATTTAATGCAATAGGTGCTTACGCTGAGAAATTTGAGTGCGATAGATATAAGTTTATCGATACGGACACTGTTGAGTTGCCTAAAAATAAGGTTCATCAATTTTGGAGTTGGTCTGGCCTTGACTCAAAGGACTTAGAGCAAATAAAACAATACATAGGATGAAAATATTAAGACTAAAAATGGGCTCTGTTGCTGTCATTGAAAATGACACCCACATAAGCAAATGGGTGAAGCAGTCGGGCAGGTTAGACCACGACCAAAATATGCTCCCGTTATTAAATGGGCATATTCAAAGTGGGTTTACCGTTGTTGATATTGGGGCTTACATTGGCGACCACACGGAATATTATGCTAACCGTGTGGGTAGCTCAGGTAAAGTTTATGCATTTGAGCCAAACCCACCTGCATTTGAGTGTTTAAAATACAATATGACTAAGCACGCTCAGGTTTTTTGCCTAAACTACGGGGCAAGTGATAGCAGCCATACAATAGGCATTGCTTTAGACCCTAACGTAGGCGCAAGTCATGCTATTGAGGGTGATGAGATTAAGTGCATAGACTTGGACTCATTAAAACTTAATGAGTGCCATTTTATTAAAATGGATTGCGAGGGGATGGAGTTAAGGGCATTGATTGGCGCGCAAAAAACAATTTCAATGTTCAGGCCAACTATGCTTTTAGAAATTAACCGCGGGGCACTTATAAGGCAGGGGGTTACGGATGAAGATGTTTTCGGTTGGCTTAAAAACAATCAATATTATTATAGAAATGTTTACAAAGGGCAAGGTTTATCGGGCAAACAACTCGACATTCTTTGTCTGCCAAAGTAAATCCATTGACCCACTCAATAAAAATAAGGGCAGTATCCAACTATTCGGATAGTTTCTCTATCCACGACAGGATTATTGACCAATTTATGACGGCAAAACACTTCAAGGACAATGTAGAGTTCGTTGTTGACGACTCTTACGAATGGCTTGTGGTTTTTAATTCAAAGGGGGACTTCGATATTAAAGTGCCCAAAGAAAGGGTGATTGGCTTTATTCAAGAGCCTCCTGACCACAACTTCTTTGACAGGAATATCGGCTCATATTGTTCGGTTGTTTACACTTGTGCAGAGCCTTATGCATACGGCATAGAGGGCAATCTTGTGGGCTTCCCGATGGGGATGTTTTATCACCTCGAGGGGGAACTCGAGGAGTTTATGCCCGCCCCAAAAAAGACAGCACGGATAAGCATGATAACTTCCAACATATCGGGAGGCTTTTACGAATACCGCATACGCTTGGCTCGTGAGCTTGCCCAAACAGGGTGGTGTTCGGTCTATGGCAGGGGCTTAAACTTCAAGGGCGTTAAGGGGGAGTTATCCAACAAGGCTACGGGGCTTTTGCCGTTTCAATTTTCGGTGTGCATTGAGAGTGGCATTTGGGATGATTATATATCCGAGAAGGCTATTGATGCGGCCTTATGCTCTTGTATCCCCATTTATGTAGGGTCTAAAAATATTGCTAATCACATACCTTTTGCTATTCCATTAGAGAATTTCAGGAACTCTAAGTATGCCGTAAAGGAGATAGAGCATATCTTGCAGTCCACTAACTATGATGACTTTATTCAGCCGATAAAAGCTTGGAAGAAAAAATATATTACTAAGTGCAATATTTACGAGAAAATAAAACAAACCATTAAACCATAAAAACTTGAAACAGCCCATTGAGTACATTAAAGAGTGCTTAGAGTCCGTTGAGGAAAGCCTGATAATCGAAATAAACGCAAGGGATGGCTCGGTTACGAGAAAGCTTGCCGAGATACCTGGCTCAGAGGTTCATGCCTTCGAGCCGCTGGCAGAAAGCCCCATACCCAACCTGCCCACCAATGTTCAGATGAACTATTGTGCTATTACGGATAAGGATTCGAGGATGACGATGTGGAGGCCTACAAAGGGTGAGCGTTATGCCTACAACACCACGACAACTTATGAGGGCTCTATGCCTCCGAGCGTTACATACAGGCACATGGTTGAAGTGCCCACCCGAAGTCTTGATAGCTATCTCCTGCATAAGCAATTCACCTACATCGACCTATTATGGATTGACTGGTACAATGCGGAGCTGACCTTGCTCAAAAACATCCTGCCCCATACCTCTAATACGAGCTTAATCTTTGTTCGTTGGGGCAACCTGATAGATACAAATGGAAAGCCTGTTTGCAGGAGGATACTCGATTTGTTAGGCGATGATTGGAATATATTAGGATTGTGGGATGCCGACATATTGCTCTACAACTGCCGTTTTGTTACTCCAAAGGAAAGTTAAGGAAAGTATTACCTTTGTACGATAAACCTTATTACTATGTGCAAGTGTAGAGGAAGAAGAGGGGGTAGTAAATGACCCTCGAAAAGGCTACCGAGCTGTTAGCCCATATCTCGAAGGAGTATGCTATTTACGAGGTTAAGAAACGCTCGGACAAGTTCTATGTGCCTGACTTTTACCCAACATATCGGGCTTGTGTCGATATGGCTGCTCGCCTAAAGGTACATTCGGACTATGATGCCTTCCCCGAAAAGCTACTCAAAGAGAAAGCCCCTAATGAGCTTCCGCACGAGTTCAACTATCGTAAGCAGATTTATAGGCCGATTACTGTTCCGTACTTCCACAAGGCGGTAAACGTTGCTGGTAGGGTTTGGAACAGGCAGAACTATGAAATACGCTTCGGAAATATTGAGCAGGAGCGTTACTTCAATGAGGAATACCCTCGCTTTGGCAGTATTGAAACCTACTTTCAGCAGATAGTAACCTTCGTTACGCTTACCGACCCCAACGCTGTGTTGGGCATTATGCCCGTAGGCTTGGAATATTTTGAGGATGGAACGTTCAATGATACTGTTGAGGTTAAGCCAACGGCATATTGCTTCAAGAGTAAGAAGGTGTGGGGGTGGAAGGATGAGGAGTATGCTATCATCCGTGCGGAACACAGTTCAAAGGTTCACTTAGGCTCGGAGAAGAAAGAGGTTGAGGATGGCCTTGTGTTTTATATCTTCGATAAGAATGAGATTCTGATAGCCACTCAGGTAGGTAAAAAGAGCGATTACACCTTCGATATTGAGTTGTACTACCGACACAACATGGGTGTTTTGCCTTGTGTAAGACTTGGCGGCATTTCGGTTCAAGAGGATGGTGATTACTACTACCATTCGTTTTACACCCCTGCTATCCCTGCATTAGACCAGGCCGTAAATGACTTTTCGACCTTGCAGATGAGTAAGTTCTCTCATGCCTTCTTGCAGAAGTGGGAGTATGTAGATGAGTGCGACAAGTGTAATGGTTCGGGACAGGTAGAAGAGGCATTGGGCTTTGAGGATAAGGTTGCTATTGCTTGTTCAAATTGTGGAGGCACGGGCACACGCAGGATGTTTGGTCCTCTATCCGTCTATCAGGTTCAAGCACCGAATAGGTTTACTACCGAAACTGAAACCAAGATTCAGATACCGCCTGCTGGCTTCATTGACGTAAAACACGAAATCCTTGACTTCTTAAACAAACAGGTCATTACTAATATTCAGATGGCTTTCGAGCTTTTGAGCATTGACGTAATGAACAATGAGAAGATTTCGGGCAGGGAAACGGCTACGGGTAAGGCTATTGATAGGGAGGAGTTGTATAGCTTTCTGTTGAGTTTTTCGGGCGTTGTGTTCTCTGACTTTCAGTTTGCTATCAATATGATTGGCAGGATGCGTTATGGCGACTCTTGGCAACAGCCTGCTATGCGCTACCCTCAGAACTTTGAGATGAGGACTGATGCAGAGCTGACCACCGAAATCAAGAACGCACCTTCGTTTTCAAGGGCTATGTTGGCTCAGCAGTATTTGGACACTCGCTTTCCTATTGAGGAGGTTAAGAGTGCCATTATGAAGCTATCCGTTAAGGTTGACCCTTACTTCAATTTGGATGCTAAGGAGGTTATGATGCTATCTGCATCTGGGATTATTGAGAAGTGGGAGGCTATTATGCACTTTAAGGTTGAGTCTATCATCCGTGATTTAGTCTATGAGGATGAGGGGTTCTTAAACTTAGAATACTTAGAGCAAAAGAAAAAGATAGAAGATGTGGCAAAATCACTTGTACCAAAGGAAAAAGGCTTAACTTTGCCAAACTTATTCACATCTAATGGACTACGAAAGAATAATTCAAGAGCTGGACTCCCTCCCGAAGGAGATAGCGGCTCAGAATGAGCAAACAGAGAGCAATCTTTTTGAGTCGATATTAGTTCTTCTATCGACATTCTCCTATACGGATGGGGATATAGACCAATCGGAGGAGAACTTCGCTAAGTTGGCTACGCTACGCTCAAAGATAAGAGAGTTAGTAGATAGTGCTGGTCTATCTGAGTCCACAACTTTCCTTATGGAGAGGATTGAGTTTATGAAGGGGTTCATTGACAGCTCTCTGAATACCCGTTCTATATCTAAGGCCACAATAGAAGAGATAAACGATGGGCAATCTTCTATTGAAGAAACTATTTTAGAGTCTTTGGGGGATGTTTCCGTTGAAATTTCTTCAGAGATACTAAACGCCTTCGCGTTTTTATTGGTTGCGGGGGCTTCAAAAACATTGATAGAAGATTCCTTGGAAGAGCTTATAGTCGGAAATCAGTCTAAACTTGGCTTAGTATCATCTCTACTGAATACTAAGGCGGATATTATGTTTTCATCAGTAGTTCGTTCTTACGCTATGATGATATACACTGCACTTGGGTATGATAATTTTAGATACGAGGGCGGTCTTATTGCTGATTCAAGGCCGTTTTGTGTTGAGCGTAATGGGAACACTTATACCGACTATCAGATACAAGCATGGGCTGACCTTCCCGATTGGAGGGGGAGGATGCCAGGTACAAATGCTCAAACCATATTCTACTATTTAGGTGGGTATAGGTGCAGGCATTGGTTAGTCCCTGTTAAAAATGAAACCAATTAACCCCAAAAAATATGGCAAACAAAATTCGTGCGTATAGCAAGGGCAACATCATTTGGATAAGTGAGGCTATTGCTAAGAATCAGGCGTTTTTGAACAAGTACAACATCCGTGTTGACGATGAGTCTTTTAGCGGCCCTATTGTCCCCGAGCCAACGCCTGATGAGCCTCGTAGGGCTAAAATATTAACTGCATCTACGAATGACACCTCTGAACTGCCCGAAGTCCCTGAGTTAACGGAAGAGCCTGTTCAGGAAACGCAGGTTGAATCTGCTGATGAGTTGACTGAGGAGGAGAAGCCCAAAAGAACAAGAAAACCTAAAACTGAAGAATAATGGCTATTGACCACAAAGAAATGTCTAAGTGGCTCTTTGACAAAGAGCAGGAGTTTGAAAGCCTTGATGAGTTCAAGGATTTGCTATCCAAGAAGTATGTGAGCCGTGAGGTCGCTGCTGACGATGAGGATATTAAGAACAGGGTAACGGGCAAGACGCTTGGTGCTTTGGAAACTAAGTTTAAGCGTTCCTTTGGCTTATCTGAGGATGAGGTGAAGGGCAAGAAGCTATCTGAACTCTTTGAGTTAGCCGAGTCTAAGAATAAGGCAACCATTGAGCAGTTGCAGGCACAGGCTAAGAGTGCAGGTTCTACTGAAGAGCTGAATGAAATCCGTGAGCAGTTGGCGGAGGCTCGCAGAAGGGCTAAGGAGCAGGAGGAGTTGTCGAGTTCATTGACGAAGAAACTTGAAGAAACGGAGCAATCTTCATCGGCTAAGTTTCAGGAGTATGTAATATCAATGAATGTTGAAAAGGTTAAGAACTCTATCCCTTGGAGTGATACTGCCAACCAATATGCTCGTAAGGGCTTTGAAATGGATATTAAAGAAAAGTATATCTTTGCACTGTCCGATGATAAGTTGATTGTAACGGACAAGGCGGGTAATCAGATTAAGAACGATAAGGGTACTGGGTACTTAACGGCTGAGGAGCTTTATCGTTTAGAGGCTGAGAAGGCAGGGTTGGTTAAGAAAGCTGGAGAAGCTGGCTCTCAGACCAAAACGACTCAGGTGAGGATGCCTTCGCCCGACAGACCGATGAGATATGCTCATCCACGCCTTGAAGGACACCGAGAGGCGTTGAGCAAGGAATAACACGACACGCTGTGTCTGGCAGACATAAAGTGCTAAATGTGCCGAAGGGGTAGGCAGATAAAAACTTCCAAAACCTTTTTTAATCTTTAACCAAAATGTCTTACGGATATTCTTCTTTTATCTCCTGCCCCGACATACAAGGCAGGCTCGAGGATGGCTACTTTAAGGGCGACCCTCAAATGTTTCCAGGGCACATCAATACGTTGCGTGCCGTAACTTCACCAATTAACGAGCAGGGCATCCTGCAAAATCAAATCGACACTAAGAATGGCCATTATCGTGCCGTTGAGGTTGTTTATCAGCCTCGCATGACTGACACGGGGACTACTTCTTCTGCCGAACTCGATTGTGCTGCTGGCTCTGTTTATGGCGAAACCTCTCAGTTGTATAACATCGACCCTACGGTTGGTGCTTCACGCAAGTGGTCTTTCAACTTAGATGACCTTGCCCCACGTTGTGAGGGTGATGAGAACTATGTTGCCCGCCAATTAGCTATGCATATGCAGGCTATTAAGCGTTACATGAACAACGAGGCTGTTACCTTCATTGGGTCTAACTTCGGCAACTTCGCTGCAAATGCAGGTTCTACTGTAACGGGTGGCAATCTTTTGACCACTGCGACTAAGAACACTTCCACTGGCTCTGTTGTTGGAACGTACCTCGATGACTTTATGTCTGACGTAACCTACCAATATCAGTTGGCTGAGGGTTGGGACAGACCTATCATTATCGGTGGTGAGTTGGTACACAAGTACATGACTGCCCTTCGTTCAAGCTGTTGCGCTACGATTAACGTAGACCTTCAAGCTATGATGGCTTCTGATGCTCAGAGCTACTACTTCTTTGAGCCAAGAGCTGATTCTACCTTCGGTGCAACGGAGTTCGCTTTTATGGCCCCAGGTGCTGTTCAGATGATTCGTTACAACGCCTTCAAAGGTGCTAACGGCATCCGTGTAATTGACGACCAGGCTATCAAAAAGGGTACTATTGTAGACCCTGAGACTGGCTTAGAGTTCGATTACTACGCTCAACTTGACTGTAACCAATGGAAGTTCTTCCTCGGCTTATCTTACAAGTATGTAACTATGCCTACGGATATGTTCTTTAATGGTGATACCCTTGATGGTGTTAACTACATCTTCAACGGTAAGATTACAAACCCTTGATTTGTGGTGTGTGTGTGGGTAAGGGGGTGCGAAAGCATCCCCTTTTTTATTACTAACTTTGTCGTATGAGTTGCTGGAATAACGTAATCGGTGTACGGGGTTTGTGCGACCCTAACACAACACCCTCGAGTGGGTTGTATATCAACGACCTCACGGGTATATCTATGCGTGATATTGATTCGGGTGTTAATGAGGAGGATAAGACCGCCTTCACCCTTATTGAGCGCAAGATAGACCAAGCTGCCAACATGATTCAGGCGGAAAGCCTTGCCTACTTATACAATCGGTGGAACTACACTACGAGCAGTTGGGATGGGCAGGTTGGATTTTGGCCTCAGAGCTTACAGGCGTTGCCTCAGAGTGCTGTTTTTAGGGGCATAGGGGTAAGATATAGGCAGGCCGACTACATAGCCGTTACTTTGACCGCAGTAAACCTATTGGTGAACTACACGGGGATTGTTACCGTTCGTGTCTACGATATGATTACGGGTGATGTATTGCAGGCTATCCCCGTTCAGACAACCGCAGGAACTCCATCGAGGGTTGTGGTGAATAAGAAGTTCACAAGTAATGGGCAGTTGCTTAATCTCGCCTTCCTCTACAATGCCACTGCCGTTCCGTCTTACCAAACGGGTCTTTACCCTGTCTATGGCTGTGGCGGATGCTCTCGTGGTTCGAGGTGGCAGAATAATGTTTTGGAGCGCACGTTGGAGTTCCCCACTTCGGGGGCTGTTATTGAGCAGAACATATCTGGCGGCTCGTGGACTGGTGGGCTTTCTATTGAGTACCAAGTAGCGTGTTCCTTTGAGAGCCTTTTGTGCGCCCATATTGGGCAGTTGGGCTACCCACTTCTCTACAAGGCTGGTATGCTCATTATGAAGGAAATGGAGTTTTCTAAGAGGCTGAATGGCATCATATCTTACAACCGAGAGCGAAATGGGCAGTTAGTTGAATATTACCAACAGCAATATGATGCCTATATGTCAAGGTATTTTGAGCAGGCTTATATGCCCGACACGGGGTGTTTTGCTTGTAGGCAGAGGGTTAGACAGGTTAGCAGAATACCATGAGAAACATGACCTTATATGACTTTATATTAGCCCTTGAATATCAGGCGAGGGGTATTGATAAAGCTGCTGAAGTTGCCTTAGATGCCGCATCTAAGCTTACTCATTCATTTTATGTTTCAAGGATTTTTGACCACGGATTAGACAATAAATTAAATCCAATAGGCAGTTATAGCACCAAAAAGACGAATTTCTTTAGGTGGAATTTTTTGCCTAAGAATTATAGCAAATTCAAGCCTACTGGGTACTTTTCTGAAAAAGGCAGGAGAATACCCTATATGACATTGAATGGTTATAAGCAGCTTAAAGCCATACAAGGGTTGAGGAGCGACACTGTGAACCTTACTTATACGGGTGAGTTGAAGAAGAACTTCAGCAAGATTCCTCAGAAGGCAAATTCTTATAAGGGGAACAAGAGGAGGGCTGTTATCATAGATAATAGTACAATATCAAACCCAAGTTGGGACACTCCAAAAATCCCAAAAGGCAAGACCAATGCTAATAAGGTCATTAAATTGACGCAGCAGTATAGGTCTATGTTCGTAAAACATTCTTTGGATGAAAAGAATATGTTTACAGGGCACTTTAACAGACTTTTCATGCGCCTGAACTTTCGTGCTACTCAATGGCAGCTAACCTCATCGGACATATCATAGTATGATACTATCAGTAATAAACGGCATTTTAGACAGGCTTCGGGAGTTTGGCGTTGCAAGACACTATGGCTTTGCGGAACTCATCCCTGATGGCGAGTCTTTAATCCCTTCTATCTACTGCTCGAATGGCGAGTATCGGCACGTTGTCGATGGCTACGAGTGGAGTGAGGGCATAGCCTACATCCGAATGTCGGGGAAGGATTCTTCCGAGCAGATTGAAGATGATATGTTTATTGGATGCCAAGACCTCATTTCGATTACTCAGCCGCTTATGCTTGTGGTTATTGGCAAGAGAAAGGGTTATAGAAACTTCGAGATGGGTGAGCTGATTAGGGCTAAGGTCGGGGGGTTGTACCCTACTCTTGCTCAGTCGGTGGGTGCTGTTTTCATTGATGTCGATGTTCGTGGTATTGACTACGATATTTCGACTATTCTCTCCTCTGAGTTTGAGGGTGCGTCTATCTCTTGGGACACGGGGAATTACATTATAGCGGTGGATATGGATGTTGTGGTTAGGATTGATGCCAAGTGTCTGTCTAATGCCGACCCTTGCGATATTAACGCCATAGCAGTCAATGTAGATAACGATTTAGCTTCTGATAGCGATACAACCTTAACTTATTAAGATGGCACGAAAGAGAATAAAAGACTTGGATTTAGCCTCCTCGACTACGGGGGCAGAGTTTGTGGCTATTGATGCTACGGGCTATGCTGCTGCTAAGAAACTACCACTTAGCTCAATAAGCGGTGGGGGCTCGGCTACACTATACGCAGGGTGGGGCACTACCGATGAGGGCATAACGCCACCGCAGACTAACTTTCTCGCATCAAATACATACGCAAACCTGAACGTAGGCTCTTCTATTGCGGCCTCTGCCAATTCAGGCGATTTCACCGTTTCTAATGCAGGGGTTATTACTTATACGGGGGCTACGACTAAGTTATTCCACGTTACTGTAAACGCCTCGTTAGATGGGCAAAACGGTGATGAGATAAGGGTTGCTATTACCAAGAACTTAACGCCTGTTGCAGGGGCTCTTTCTGGGGATATTATGTCGAATAGTAAGGCTGTGGGGGTATTTGTTCAGTGCTTCGTTTCTCTATCTACGGGCAACACCTTAACGGTAAGGGTTAAGAACATGACTGACACGCACCATGTGAAGGCTGTGAGTGCAGGTATGTGTGTGGTATCGTTGTAGCCAAAACCGATAATTCAAATTGTAGTAACTTAGCACCATAAATTGAAATAAAATGTCAGCATTACCCGCATTAACCGCCCGCACATTTGGGGCTACTCAGCTAATATTGACTTATGCCGATGGCAGGATTTTCTATGTGAACTATAAGGACATCATCTGCAATCTCTACGACCCTACTACGGGGGAGATTACCTTGAAAATATATCAAGATGGGCAGATAACCTTAGTCATTACTGCTGCTGCTCTTACGGCCATAGGAACGAGTATTTCGGCATTTCTAACCACTTTAAGCAGTTATGTGGCGAACAGCTCTCCTGTTGCCAGCTTAGGCTCTAAGATGGAGGTTGTAACAAGTGCAGTTACGGGTAAGACGTACACGGCTTTAATGATTAACGCCTCCTGTTCGTTCAGCGTTTTGACTGATAGCGCATCCAACAACCTGCTATCTGCATCTCCTACGGGGTTAAATCTTTCGGGGATAACTTGTTACACGGGTATGATTATCCGTGCCAATGATGGCAGGACAATATCAGCCGTAACGCCTGTTAGTGGTAATGTTTTCGCTTTCTATAACTAATTATGCCCTTATTAGATGGCCCTTCATTAGGTGGTAATGCCCGCCATGTCCTTCGGCAGTATGCTGAGGAAAATGCCCTTGCTCGTGGTCGTGGTGCAAATGCTGCTGGTACAGAGGAGTTTGGCGGTGGATGCCTTCGTGGGAGGTACAACAATCTTCGGGAGGTAATTCAGAACAACCCATCTCTTGTTGTAGTCCCTTCGATTATTAACGCAGGGAGTCTTTTTGTTCAGCGGCCTATATGCCGAACTAACTATTTGCCCAACAATTCGATGGCAGGGGCGACAGGTGGTGTGCTGCCGACAAATTGGAGCATAGCATCGCTCCCTGCTGGGATAACTGTATCGTATAGCGCAAGTGGGACTGCCGTAGCTGCTGACGGCACTTCGGTCAATTACATTGATGTTACGGTGAGTGGAACGGCAGGGGCGACTGGTTTTCTGAATATCAGACCTAACCTATCTTCAAGCACTATTGCTGCCTTTGTCGGTCAATCTTGGAACACATCCGTTTACCTTCAGTTGATTAGCGGGTCTGTTGCGTCTGTTTCCCCCACATGGCAGCTTCAAGAGTTAAATTCATCACAAGGATTCCTTCAGGGGAGTAATATTACTGGATTAGGCTCTTTATCTGTTGGAGGGCCGTTTGAGAGGTACAATGTATCGAGGGTTTTTACGGACAGTGCAACGGCTTTCGTTACCTGCCGCTGGGGGCATGGCCTTACAAGCGGAACAGCGTACAACTACACCATTCGCATCGGCTCTCCGCAGTTGGAGAGATTTAGCGTACCTACGCCTATGATTGCTACCTCGACAGGAGCAGTTACTCGGCTTAATGAATCGACGAATGTAGTAGGACTTCCCCCTGACTTCACCGTGAGCCGCAATACCTCAGCGACACGCGTCAATAGTAGCGGCCTTATTGAAATAGCTAAGACTAACTTGGCGTTGCAGAGTGCTGGCTTTCAAATTTCTGGAACGTGGTCGCCAACAAACATAACGGTAACGACTGGCTCGACGACTGCTTTTACTGCTCCTGATGGCTCAACTGATGCTGATTTATTAACGTCAACCGCAAGTGGCAGCGCAAGGATTATTCAGTCTTTTTCATTTGTATCAGGCACTACTTACACATATTCAGCTTTTGCGAAAGCAGGCAGTGGTTTCTTTGGATTAACGATGGAGAACGGAGGTGTTGCGAGTGGCGTGGCAGTCATCTGGAATTTGAACACTGGCGCATTTGCGGTTAGCGGAGTCGTTGGCAGCGGATATACACTGCAATCGCAGGGCATTGAAAACTACGGAAATGGATGGTATCGTTGCAGAATGACTGTTCTTATGAGCGTTTCGGTTGCTGGGAATATCCGTGCAAACACAAGTAACGGAACGATGACAAGTGCTGTCATTCAAAGCGACAACGGAAATAGTGCATACGTTTGGGGCGCACAACTCGAAGTGGGCTCATCTGCTTCTGAATACATTCCTACGACAACGGTTGCGAGGACAAGATTCGCTGGGGTAACTGTCGATGGCACTATTGCAGCAAATATACCTCGAATTGACTGGCTGGGGCAGTCGTGCCCTGGGTTGTTGGTCGAGCCGAGTGCGCAGAATTTGGCGTTTCATAGCGAATCGTGGGTAAGTGGCAATAATTGGACACTTACTGATGCAACTAATGTAACAGGCGCAACATCTGCTCCAAATGGCAATGCTACGGCTAATGCCTTAAGCCCAACAGCGGCAAGCGGTTCGCATTTTGTCTTTAGCAATGGCACAACGACTGTATCTTATACAAGTGGCACAATTTATACACAGTCGGCTTTTTTCAAGGCAGGGACAGGAGCAGCAGGTCAATTTGTGCAGCTAACATTTCCATCTGCAAGGTTTACACAAACAGGCTATGCTAATTTTGATTTAATCGCAGGCACAGTTTCAGTCGTTAGCGGTTCATCAGCCGATGCAAATAGAGCCGCAAGGATTGAAAACTACGGAGATGGCTGGTATCGTTGCATTTTTACAGCTACTTGCAATTCAACTGGCACTGGTGCAGGCTTGATAATTGCGCTCATTACATCAACTGGCAGTAGTCGCATTCCATCTTTTTCTGGCGTTACAGGCGATGTACTGTACGGCTGGGGCGCACAAGTCGAAACAGGCAGCGTCGCGACCACATACATCCCCACAACGACAGCAGCAGTAAGCCGTGCCGCTGATGTCATCAGCGCATCGGGGGCGCTTGTGAGTTCGCTGATAGGCCAAACCGAGGGGGTTTTGTACTGCGAGTTTACACTAAGCTCAATAAGTGATGTTATAGTTGTCCCTAACGCCTATAATAGTGCTCAAAATTACGTTGGCATTTTACACAATGGCACTAATTCATTGGTTTTGCGAATAAGATATAGATCGGGTGGTTCAAATTTGAATATCAATTTTACACAAGTAGCAACAATAGGAACGACATATAAAGTGGCTATTGGCTATAAGTCAGGCGATAGCGCGGCTTTTGTCAACGGAGTGCAAGTAGGCAGTACAGACACAACGGCTTTTGCTTTTGAGAATCCGTTGACTTTAATTGAAATTTTAGTAAGACAGTTTTATAGCAGTGCTTTATTTGGCCCAAACCGCATACGCGCCGTTGCCCTCTACACAACACGGCTATCTAACGACCAACTCGCCGAATTAACCCGACTATAAATGGCTACCTTCCGCAAATACGCCTTCCCCAACGAAGCGACATTCACCGCGCTACCAGTGCCGCAAGGCTTCGCAGTGCCGCTGGGTGAAATAGATGGCGCTTATTGCGTCGACATCCTTTGGGATGCAGAGCCTGACCCGACCTACCTGCCCTATGAGTGCTGGCCTCCGCCAATAGGCGTGCATACCTTCCTCGGCTGGGATGAGCAGTACACGAAGGATTATAATGCCCATAAAGGCGTTCAAACCGATAATTTATAGTCTATTATATTTGCCCCATTAAAAGGTCTTAGAATGGCTAATTTCGATGAAATACGGCAACACCTAATGGCATTAGGCATAAACATTGGGTTTACGATTAGTGGTCTGCTCGGCTCTCTCCTATTATGGGGGGATGCTAAGAACTGGACACAGCGTATTCTATCCATTTTCGCAGGCACTGTTTCGGCTACATACCTAACTCCAATCGTAGTGGATTTATCTCAGATACAGATTGATGGTGTTGAGCATGGCTTCGCCTTCGTAATCGGGTATTCAGGGCTCACTGTTGTTGAGTATTTAGAGCAGAAATATATTAGCAAACTTAAATCTAAGAAAGATGCCACTAATGAAAGCGAAGGGTAAGGGAGGCTTAAAGAAAGCTGTTGCCTACAACATTTCAGAATTAACGAAGGCTAATAAAGAAAAGCCCGCATCTAAGAAGAGGGGGAGGAAGCAGATAGCCGCCATCGCCTACTCCGCTGCTCGTAAGCGAAAATGAAAAACGGCACTTACAAAATAATAATTGCTATTGCCGTTCTCCTTTGGGTGTATTGGCTGTATATTGACTACTCCCATAGGGTTGAAGATATAGTTCAGCAGAAGGAAGCCTCAAAGTACGACAGACACATAACCGAACTAAAAGACTCAATCGTTCATTTAGAGGCTCTTAGGGACACTATAATTGATACGATGGTAGTAGTACAGGCAAGGTGGAGAGAACGCATCGTAGAGGTCATAAAAGAGGGCAAAATCGACACGATTGAAGTCCCAATCTACATACCCATGCAGTTAGACTCGTGCCGTGAGGTTGGGGTTTTGGCTATGAAGCGGTTAGCCATAGCAGAGAGAACGATTGAACACCACCTGCAAGTGGATTCCCTTCACCTGATGAAGATAGCAGACCTTGAAGAGTCTTTGGATGACTCTTACAGGAGGGAGCGCAGACTTAGGAGGTTGTCGACCTATGCAGGTATTGCCGTAGGTGTTCTCCTGCTAAAGTAATTCAAGTTCATTTATGTCCAAGCCCCACGAGGAGATTGTTGACTCAATCGCCTGTTGCCATTCAATATCTCCTGAGTCCTTAGCCTGCCTATACAGGTCGGATAGGCAAGACCACAATTCATTGGCTTTCACGGCTTTGCGAAAGACTGTCGACTCACTCAGGTCGGTTAAATCAAACTCTAAGGTAGCCTTCATCCCTCGTCTTTTACGAAAACTCCGTTGACAGTTTTACCTGTCCTATTTTTAATAACGCCATAGGCTTCTTTCAGGGCGGATACTAAGTCAATTTGCCTTTGTTCAGCTAATATGACGATGGTTACGAGTAAATCTCCGAAGGCATCGAGTTCTTCGTTTCTCTTGCCTTTGGCTATTGAGCCGCATAGTTCTCCGAGTTCTTCTACGACCTTCAGGACTTGGTTAGGTGCATTTTCGGGGGCGCAGATGCCTTTGTCTTGTGCCCAAATGGTGATGTTTTCTTGAAGTTGTTCAAATTTCATTTATAGTGAGTTTACGAGTTCTATTACTGCTAACATACCTGATTCTAAGTTTTCCCCATCTCCTTGTTCGAGCAAGAAGTCCGTTATTTTGGCGTGGTTCTCAGGCGTTACTTTAAGCACAATCTTACGATTCGACTTTTCCTGCGGCTCTGATGAGCTGTCCTTTTCGCTATCGTAGTTAAGTTCTTCAAAAGATTCAAGGGTGTGCCACAAGTCCATGCCCATAGCTTCGAGCATAGCATTTTCCCAATCGTTTGCGAGTGAGTCGTAGTCATATGAGCCGAATGAGGCATTGTCGAGGATGACTATTTTCTTTAAGTCCTCAACGGAGGTGTCCTCTTTCAGCACTTTGCAGACTACATCGGTTACGCCTAAGTCTTTAAGGGCGTGTAGGCGCATATTCCCGCCTATGACTAAGTATATCTGCTGACTTTGATGTTCGCCTTTCTCCTTGAATGGGAACACTACCAGCTCTTTTATTTTGAGCATATCGGGGTTGTCCTGTATGCTCTGCTTTAACCTGGCGAACTTCTCATCCTTAATAACCCTTGGGTTCTTAGGCAGACCTTCTACCTGCCCTAAGTTGTTGCGTAGTTGATAGACCTTTAGGGTCTTAATTTCTTTCAGCATACTAATAAATTTCACAAGATTCGTTACACCCGAAGCCCTCGTCTATATCTAAGCCATTGATAATCGTGCCAACGTATTCAGTGGCATCGTTTTTAGGTTCAGTTATACTCGGGTCTTTTGCTAATTCTCTAATTCCATCAACACCAATGCCTTTGCTAAAAAACTTCATGTGTATGCCTCTGTTTATGAACTCTCTTTTGCTAATCCTTGGTGTCTTGTCGTAGTATTCATTCTCCCATTTTTCAAAGTTATTAAACTTCTCTGGGTTTTCCTTCATAATCCACGCTAACCTACGAAAGCTTTTTTTCCAACAGGTTTTGCAGTTTCCCTGATAACCTTTTAGGTTTAACCTAAACGGCATATCTCTCCAAAACGTATTTATCAACGGCTTATCAACATTTAACTTTACTAAAGGATACACAACCCTCGTGCCCTTTGCTATTGACGACATCCTATCTATTTCGTCTGAGCGTATTCCTATGGCTGTATAATAATCGCTCCTATTCCAGCCCGTGAACTCCATGTAATTTCTTATTGTGTTTGTTTTTAGCACCCTACTACAAGTTGGGTTGCCCCAACTCGGTATGCCAAAATCTTGTATAAGCTTTTCAAAGGGCTCTCCATTTCTTGATGCCGTTTCATATTTTTTGAGTATGAACCCCTTGTGCTTATACTCTACCCACCTAAGATTTAACCCAAATTCCTTATCGCACCTATGGGCAAATTCATAGGTTTCTTCATTTTCCTCGCCAGTGTTAGCAAAAACACATCTTATATCGTGGGTTTTGGAATAGTTCTCCATAATCCAAGCAGCCATAAATCCAGATGTTTCACCGCCACTGAATGATATAAGAATTTTTTTACACTCATCAAACTGAGGTATTTTAGCCGAAAGTGAAAGGAATTTATGCTTCAAGGCAGCTCTATTTCCCCGAAGAACGGGCGTTTATCGGCACTCTTAGCACCCCTGCAAGACCAAAGGGCACGAGCAAACCAATTCGGAGAATGTGTTTCGGACTTAATCCCATTGGAACGAGAGCAGTAGTTATCTCCCTTCGGAGTTCCAGGAGAAATCGTGTACCCCTGCGCCCCAAAATGAACGGTCTTATCGCCCTTTGAGGCGGTGTACTTCTTCCCTTTTGCAGTTGAACGGGTGATTGTCCACCCTCTAAATTCAGGCATTTTGTTTAGTTATAAGGTTGCTCACAAAGCTATCACATTCTTTCTTGTTCTTCAGCACGAAGCAGTGTTCATACTGCCCTCCATATTGGTTAAGAAACATCTTCCACTTCATCTTGCCATCGACAGTAAAAAATCCCTTTGTTTCAACTGCCAACCTGCCTGCCACCACAAAGTCGAGCCGATAGGCAATCTGCCTAATCAACTCTCCTTTGTAGCGAAACGAAGGCATCAGAACATGGCTGACCTGCTGAGTGTACGGAATCTTAAGCATTTCGAGTAGTCCCTTCAAATATGACTCTAATTTGCTATCAGATTTAGTACCATCAGCCTCTAAGACTTTCTTGCTGCCAAACTTAGAATGGGAGGTCGTCAGAATCGTCTTTCTGCCTTGAGGCATATCCCCCTTGTTTTGTTGGGGTACTTCCGTATCCTTCTGGCCTCCATTCATTAACAACTGGGTTGTGCGTTCCGTACTTATCCGCTTCCCTCTTCGGCCATAAGCTAATTTTGACATACCCTTTGGCATCTACATTTTTGTTTAAAAACTCCACAAACTTATCTACTTTGAAAGATATGTCTGTAATTCTTGTTCCTTTGGCTTCCTTTTCAGTGATAAAGATGCCCTGTGCATAAACTGATTGTTTTTTATTCATTGGTTTGTTTTTTATTTTTTGAACTCGTTAAAAAGGGACTTTTCTTTTCGGCTGATACTTTTGAAGTTAGCAGGTAGGTTGATTTTCCGTTTGCTGCTTTTGTCCTTCTGAGTGTGCCGTATTTGACCTCGTAGTATTTTAGACCTGTCCAATTATATCTACGGGGTATTGTGTAGTTTTTATATCCTTCTTCATAGGCTCGAATAATCTGAGCCTTAAAGGTTAGCTGGCAGCTCACCAAAAGTCGTACAAGTGCCTTTTTTGTAATCATTGGGGGCATTTCTACAATCTTGTTGTATAGATGCTCAAATGCTGATGCTGAATATTTTCTTGCCATATTAACAGGTTAAGTGCTTAATTTCAACGATATGTGCATCCATGTCTTGGGCACATTTTAATGCCTTCTTATATCTGGTGAACACCCCATAAAACTTCCCATCCTTTTGCAGTGTATATGCAGCAGGCATTTTGACCTTTGACTCTAAATTATCATCAAACATATCCTTAATGTTTTGACAAATTTCTACATATTTTTTATCAAAGTCCAATAAATCTCTATGAGTTTGAATGGCGTGAACTATAACCGAATGGTCTTTTTTGTTGAAGAAATAGGCTATGTCTTTGAGTGTAGACCTCGTGTACTCCCTTGAAAAGGCGATGCACAGGTATCGAGCCGTTATCACAGACCGCCTTCTTGTAGTGTCAAAAATAAATTCTCTTGGGATATTCAGATAATCAGAAACAATGTCTGTTATCGTGTTCATGGTTTCAATGTCGTTCCTGCCAATCATTATGCTTAATTTAAGTCCGTTGAACTAAACTCACTCACCCTCGTGTATCTAAGGTCGGTATTCGCTATGGCAGTCCCCGTTTCCCCATTCCTGTTCTTGCGAACCAAAATCTCCATAATGTTCTGCACCCTGTCGTAGTCTGGGTCGCCCTCATTCATAAAGGCCACAGGTCTATGAACGAATATAATCTTATCAGCATCATACTCCAACTGACCACTCTCCCTCAAATCACTCGTATATGGGCGTTTATCCGTTCTCTTTTCGCTTTCCCTGCTTAAAGACGATATTACGCACACCCAAATGTTTTGCCTTTTACTTAGTGCCTTAAATTGCTTAGAAATGTTTGTAACCTGTTCTACCTTCGTTCTGCTCGAATCTTCCTTTGTGGGCGATACTAACTGCAAATAATCAACGAATATCCCCTCTATGTTGTGCTGCCTTTTTAGTCGCACCACTTCCGCTTCTATCGTTTGGGTTGTAGCATGGGGAAGGTCAGATATGTAGAGCTTTAGAGATTTAAGCTTGTCTACATATCTCCCTATCACATTGACCTCTTCTATGCTCATGTCCTTATCAACGTTGTTAAACTTATATCCGTTGATACTCGATATGTTTGATAATAGCCTTGATACGAGTTGCTGCCTCGACATCTCCATAGTAATAAATCCAATGGAGTGCCCATTATGCGACATATTGAAGGCTAACTGCAACCCGAGTGTAGTCTTTCCGTGAGCAGGTCTGCCACCCAACAATATCAGGTCGGGAGATGAAAACCCTGATATTACCTTATCGAGTGGCCTTAGATATGTAGGGCTAATCTGAACCTTCTCCTGCCCATCTTTAATCCTAATGAGCTTCTGAGTCAACTCCATAGCTGCGCCATGAGCATCCTGAGAAATAGAGCCTATCTGCTCACTATTCAACTCAACAAACTCATCAAATGCCTTCTGAATATCGAAGTCTTTGGCTAAGTCTGCCTTTATCTGCTGAAGCCTTCTCTCTTTGTAGTGTTCAAATAAATCGGCCTTGTAGGTGTGCCAATGTTCAACGGCCATCGCAGACTCACCAAGCCATACGGTGTAGCTAACCACATCAGGAACTAATTTAAGCTCCTTCATTTTCTTAGCAACCGAAATAGGGTCTATTGGTTTTTGCTGATTATACAATTCCTTAATAGCTCGGAAGCAGTGGGCAAAAGCACCTGTAAAATATTCATCACGGAGATTAACTATCCCTGCCTCGCCCCGCATATCCTTGTTCATCAATATACCAAGCACTAATCCCTGAACTTGGTCAATATACTGCATTTTTTGGGGGCTCGTATCCATTGTTTTGCGTTTGTTGGTGGTCTAAAAACTCGCTCGGTATTGCATCTTCCCAGCATCTCTGCCTCAAATAAGTGGCTGGCATCTTCCTGTATTTGACATCCGACTTCCATCGGACATACAAAGGTACGGACTTTATGATTATATCCACATCTTCTTCACATAAATTAGCCCAAATTTGTTGGCAGAGGGATTTACCCTCTTTCCTATCGTAGATTCTCCAAAAGATTTCAAACTTCTGCTGTTGTTCAGGGGTCAGTTCTTTTTCTTTTTTCTTTTTATATTTTCTTTTTTCTTTTTCATATATAATACTATTATATATATTAGATATATCATCCGATTTTTGTTCAAAGTCGGGGATGTCGATTTTCCCATCAACCATAGCGACTGCTAAGTGGCCAACCGTTCCTTGCTCAGGTAGACGCTCTTGAAAAGCATAGTCCATAATCGCATCATAAGCCTCTAAGCGGGCTTCATTTGGTAGCACCCTTATCGCTACATAGAAATCCCGACAAAATGCCATACAGTCTCTCTTATGGTCTAATGGAGTCATAGCCTTTACGACCCAATCAGGGATAGTTTTCTTTTCCATCACGCTACGTTTGAATAACCCTCTCTTCTTTTGATTTCTTCTCTCACGACCTGCAACTTTTCGGAGGCGGTTCGTTTGACTTCTTCTGTTGAGCCGAAGGATGCGACCCAGCTCATTGACTCCTGTTCAAAGGAGAGGTCGGAGGTCTTAATGCCTCGAATCCATTTTTTGTATTCTTTCATTGGTTGGTTTGGTTTGGGATTAAGGTTGAATTGAGTTCTTGAAGCTTATCCGAGATGATGATGAGGTCGCTTGCGCTGAGCCATCCATCCCCTTGCTTGTAGTCGAAGTAATACTCTCCGTTATCGGATTGGATGAATACCCCTATAAACTTCCCCATAAAACTAACTTCGAGTACATAGGGGTTTTCAGTTGGAGTGCAGGTAATCATAGTTTTGAAAGCTCAATAAGTTTATTAAGACAGGCAAATTCTGCTTCTTCGTAAGTAGGTGATGATTCATACCCGTGTTCAACTGGTATTTCTTTCTGTAAACTATCAACATACCATCTAATACACCAAACAAAACGCTGGTTAGGTTCTGAAAAAATATGAGGATATAGGCCGTACTTCTCTCTAAACCATCTAAATGCTTGTTGTTTAAGTGGTGCTATAACAGTATGCTCTCCTCGTGCATGATGAACTTTGCAATCACAAACTGTAAACTCTTTAGTCGCATGGTAGTAAGCCCCTAAGTAAGGTTCATCAAAACCGAGTTCTTTAAGAATCAGGGCTTGTTCGTATGTTACAAACTCTTGTGTCATGGGTAGTGGATATTAGGCTCTCTCTTATCGTACTCGTAGGCTAAGACATCCTGGATGAAGTCATCTTCGTCTATGTAGTTTTCGATAGCCTCTAAGACTTCTTCAGTCATATCGTGGGTGAATACCTTACCATTCTCGCAGGTTGAGTAAACATCCCCATCTATATGCACTTCCATACCCTCAACGGTGTCGTTGGTTAAGTCCACGTCGATATCATCATAATGAATTTCGACATAGAAGACTATCATCTCATCCCCGTACTTCATTGACCTTGATGAATCTATAATTGTTTTCATGGTTTAGTTAGTTTGTATTTTATACCATCGATTTCTATTATTTTATCTTCGCAAGGCTTTGGCCGTTTGTCTACGATTTTACCATCTGAATTTTCATAGTAGATTAGGTTGCCTTCAGAATCGTGTCCCTGCTTTGCCCAATATCCATCTGAATTTTCATAGTAGATTTCCTTACCTTCAAAATCATATTCTCGCTTTACCCAAAATCCATCTGAATTTTCAAGGTAGATTCGTTTACCATTTTTGTTCTTGATTTCCAAGCTCCCATTAGCTCCAAAATCCCAGTTGATTTGTTGTGCGATTGTTTTCATAAAACTTCGTATTTGGGGTTTCCTTTCTCGTCATAATCAAAGTTCAGTACATCTTGCTCGTAGCTCATAAGGGACTCGCTCTCGATGAAGTCATCAATAGCTTTTTTAAGGTCAGGAGTGATTTTCTTGTAGGAATACCTCCCATCCCTATCAAGAGTCATAACAAAGTCATAGTCCATTCTAAGGCCAGTAACCCTAAATGAGAACTTAGTAACTACAAACTCTACCGTTAAATAAATTTTTAACGACTGCCTATTATAGGTTATCTCTCGGATAACATCAATTTCTTGTTTTTTCATTGTGGTGTTTTGTTTATTGGTGGCATAGGTAACGGTGTCGAAGATTTCTGAAATCGGATGAATCGAAACCAACTTCGGTGCTGATTTCGCCATAAGGCATCAACAATCTGCCTAACTCGAGTGCTATTGGTATTAGCCTTATACTTATAGTCAATTTCAACGGCATACATTCCGCTTGGCTGCCGAACAATCCGAGCCTCAGTAACCTCTCCATTGTCCATAACAATCGGGGTGTGTGATATAATTTCGTTGCTCATGTTTTTTCATTTATGAGTTGAATGGGCTTAATGCCCATCCAACTCTTTGACCGACTCAATAGAAAACAGCCTCCCTATTTTTCTCATCATCTCGAGGCCGAAGGCAGAGAAATACTGCTTCTCATCAGGGAACTTTAAGCACCAAGAATCTAAAGTAGGCGATACCTGTTGCTCAATATGCTCCTCAATAGACTGCTCAAAAGACTGCTTAGTTACTTCCAGCTCCTGCTGAGCCCGTTCAATAGCCCTCTTCTCTGCTAAAGCCTGCCTAATCCGCTTGATTTCTATGTGCCTCATTAGGTACACTTCATCAAATAGCCTCTGAATCATATCATCATTGGGCACTTCTGCCGCCCAACGAAGTCTAAGCTTTTTACTCTTAATGTCTGATTCGTCAGGGATTAAAATGCCCATCTGCCTTAAACACTTGCCGACATAGTGCCTGTCTAACTTGTAATCACCGCAAGAATTGCGAACATCGTGAGCAGTGATAAATCCACCATTCTTTTGAGATTGGAGATAGATGTCGAATACGAGAAGCTTGTAGGTCTCGAGGTTGGAGAATTTTGGTTTTTTCATCATGATTTTTTGGGTTTAAAGGTTTGAAGGGTTTTGGAAAGAAATAGATATAGTTGATTTTGTCGTTTTGGGGGGCATTACAGGCACAATCTCCCCCGTGTCGGGGTCTACTATCACCGCCTTGCCCTGAAGCTTGTAGGATTGCTTTAAAAGGTCTTGTCGAGCCTTTAGTTGTTCGGTCAATCTTATGGCTACCTCATCTTTTGAAAAGTCGGGAGAATCGTATCCTTCGCGAAGTTCAACTTTTGCGCCATAAGCGGTGAAAGATTTTTGTCCATATCTCGATGCCTGCTCACGGGCTAACTCTTCCGTTTGCGTGATGATAGCCTCCAGGGCTTTGATAACTGCTTTTGCCCGTATATGTACGGCAAAGGGGTCGAGGTCGCCATCGAGGACTGAGTGGACAACGGAGTTTGAGAAGCGTTCAATATCGGCCTTGGATATATCGCTTGAAATAAGTTCTCTATTCATTGGATTTTCTTCATTAAAGAGTCTAAGCTATTGAGGCACTCGATAGCCTCATTAAAGGTCAGGTGTTCAAATTTGCGCTCAGAAGAAAAGCCAAAGCGTTCAACGATGCCTGATAATGATTTGGGGGACTTTTCCCTAATCACCGACCATAATGCCCCCATCTCGCCAATTTGACCTGCCGTTGCCATAGCCTCATCATTCTTGGCGGCAGGCTTCGCAGAAGGGGCAGGTCTTGGGGCTTGTGTCTGCTGAGCGGCTGGCGTTACCCTGCCTGATGCTAAGTTGCCGTCATCATCCTCTGCTTGAAGCGACAATAGGCTTTGTAGGCTATATCTGCGGAAGTAGGTTATCTCTGAGCCTAAGTCCTGAGCTTTAATGCCACTCGTCAGCTTAATGCAAGAGGTAATCATCTCGCCTGATTCAACATGGATAAGTTGAGTGCATACGCTATCCTCATCAATCGGCTGAAGGATAATAATCCCGTGATTGTGAAGAATGGGCTCTACCTGGTCTAAGATAGAATTGATGTCGGCATATTTCCTCTTAAAGAATGGGTTGTTCATATCCTTCTTAATAGTCGGAAATTCAAGTTTTGCCTTATACAAGGCTGCAATTAGGTTTTTCATTAGTTTTCAAATGGTTTAAGGGTTAAAGAATTTTTTTTGCGGTCTACAACATCGTAGTGTTTGAACAATGATTCGAGATATACTCTGATTTTAAGCTTCTCTTTGATGCCGTTCACCCGCCTTTGTGTTTCGGCAATTTCAAGGAAGGCTAAAATTATCTCTGCCGAATACCTTTTTCGAGTGGACTTTAGGTGTGAGTAAATCGTGGGCTTGCTTCGCTCACTAAAATGCTCAGAGACCATAATCATCGCCCCGTAAGGCATCTGCTCATTCAATTCCTCGATAGCCTCCTTCGGCATTGGAAATTGATAATCGGAAATCTTTTTTTTCATTGGTTTGGTTGGTTTGGTTGAACAAATAAAATCTTATAAACATCTATTACGTTATGCCCGAATCCAAGGCATTTCGCCAAAAGGTTGAACTGATAAATAGTCAGCTCGTCAAAGGAATTTGTTGAGGTGAGTATAAACTTAATCACCTTCAACTCTTCGTCATTCAGTTGAGAAATCAGCCTATGCCCCTTCCCAGTCAGTTGTTCAAATAGCGTCTGTTCCATTTTTTTCTTTGTTGTTTTTAGATATTGAAAAAAGAATACCGTACTGAATCCCTATGAGAAACAAAAGCTTCTCATACTCAGATGTTGGGGCATCGGTGTCGCCAAAGCAATCGTTTTTCGTAAAATCAATCAACTCTAAAATGGCATCACTATGAAATTTGTTTTTAGTGAATGATTCTATCGCACGCTCTTGCATCCTCTCAAATTCTTCAATTTCTATGCCTAAGCACTCAATTATGTTTCCGTCTTTCATTGGTTTTTGGGTTTATTGGGTTTGGTGAAAATGTTCTTTAATCCTGCCTACTAACTCATGATTTAGGGTCAGTGGCTTAATAATTTCGCTCGATTCAAGCTCATCACTTCGCTCAGACATCATATCCATTCTCATCAGGTGAGACTCGATAAGTGAACTGCACCAGTTAACAAACATCTCGAGCGTAATGTCCTTGTTAATAGGGGCATCAACCATCTTTCGGTATAGTGCCAAAACTTCCATTGGCGGTCTTTTAATACAAATCTCAATTTTTGTTGTTTTCATCTTGGGTCATTTTTTGAAATCGGTTATACAATTCAACATAAACATCTACTCGCTCCTGTTCCATGTCGTCAAGAAGCCTCATAAATTTATACTTATTCTCGTCAGAGAGCCCGTCAAACATAGATACCATGTGTATAGTATCCTCAATGGTTTTTGTGCCCTCTCCGTTGATATAAATCGCTATACGAATACATAGAAGCGGGTCTTTAGTCAGGTGCAAAGCCTCGTCAATTAAGCGATTAGCCCTCTCAATCACCTTTTCACTATGTGTAGTCAGGTGCGTCATAGTGCAAGAGAAAAAATATTACGGATGATAAAAGACACCACAACGAGGGTCATAATCGTTAGCGCAGTCCTCGTCATCAGGTCAATAAAACGACCTGAGTTGTGCCAAATGTAGTCAAATAAGTTGTCAGGCATTGTGTTTTGGTTTAGTGGTTAAATAATTAGTCATTGAGAAAATAAGGCCGTATATCATTCTGCATATAGTCAGGGAAATCGGCATCAATCGCATCATAATAAAGATAGTCCTCGCAAAAATCAAAGAAACGCTCTCGCTCGTCAATCGTCAAAGTATTGAACTTCTCGCGGGCAGCCTTGCGGTTGTCGCCCTCAACATCCATCATAATGGATTCAAAAAACTCTTGTCTGTCAATCATAATCTTGGGGTTTAGTTAAAGGTTGTTAAAGAAATCGTCAGCAAAGGTACGGACTTTTTTTAATCACGCAACCACTCATTGAAAAAAAAATTTAAGAAAGTAGTCAATATGTTAAAAATCGTCAGTTGTCAATCGTCGTCAATCGTCAACGGTTATCAATCGTCAACGGTCATCAGTCGTCATCAGTTGTCAACGGTGGTCAATCGTCAATCGTCAATCGTCAATCGTCGTCAATCGTCAGCCCATGTATGTATGTGCGTGTGTGCATGGGTGCGGGTGTGTGCGCCTGTGTGTGCGCGCGCGGGTGTGTGTGTGTGTGTGTGTGGGCATGGGCATGGGCATGGGCATGGGCACTACCTTAAAAAAAAATATACTTTTCGGCTGCATACATTAAAAAAACTTGCATATTTGCAGCATGAAAACACGCCCACCACCCCCACATATTGTGTTAATAACACAGCCCAAACTATGTAAGCGACAACACAACCCAAATTTTAACCCTTCAATTTTTAAACTTTAAACAACCCAAAAATGAGTACAATTTTTAATTATCACACCACAATATCGGACGCGATGCACGCGGCCCGCATTTATAGCAACTATAGCGACTACATGAGTAAAATATCGGACCGCTTTAAAAACCCATGTTTCGGGGTTGAAATCGAGAAACAGAACAGCGATTATAAGCAAGCGGAGGAGGCTGAGGAAATTGTAAAGCGCGCGTTTTTTGAAGCGGGCGAAATATGGATAAAGGAGCGCGACGGCAGTTTAAATTCTTCGGGCTATGAGCTAAAGAGCCCGCCAAAGGAATTAACGCCAAACGCAGCCGACCTACTACAATTTTTTGCCCCTGTGTCGTACTTAATAAACGCCGACGAAACCAGCGGAAGCCCGCAAAATTGCGGAGGGCATATACATTTAAGCCACCCGCAATATAGACCCGCTCAACTTTACCAGTATTTGCTGGGATGTTTGCCCGTTTTGTACGCGCTCTACATTGATAGAATAACCGAAAGCAGCACAACGAAAAACGAGCAAATTAGAAAGGGCCAAACCACGGAAAGCCCGCGTTATAAGTTTAGCGGAGGATATTGCAACCCTAAGCCGATAGCCCGCGACACGCGCCACGACCCCGCGTATATGTTCGCTGAAAAAAACTATTTAGGGATGAACAGCGAAGGTACAAGCGACAGCCGATATAACGCAATAAGTGTAAACAGCAGCAGCGGGAAAACTTTAGAATTTAGGTTATTCCCTATTATTCACGACACGGCCACCCTTGTTTGGAGAGTGCAGTTAATAGAACTATTTCTAAGGTCCTATTTTCGGCAAAGTGAGCAGCAAATAGGAAAGGCAATTTTAGACCCGAGCAGCGAACTAAACCGACATTTGAGCGAATTGTATACGCCCTTGGGTATTGTTGGTATCTATCGTTTATTCATAGTAACCGCCCGCGACCTCCATAGCGTACCATTTAGGCCCAATAGCGAGTACCACCAAAAGCGAGTACAAACCTATTTGGAGCAAACAAGTTTAGCCGCCAGCCACAGCCGACCAATAACGACCAATGGGCGCAAGTGGGCCAGGCCGTACGCAAAAATTAGGGCCGCATACGCGGATATAAAAGCCCGAGGACTAAACCATACGCAGTTGAAAGCAAAAGCCGAAATCGGGAAGAACGACAGCGAGCGGAACGCCATAAGCCACGAGAGAACACAGCTACTAAACGAGCAGAACAAATTGAACGCCTTAATTAAAAGCCTAAGCGACAAAGTAAGTATAAACGCTATGCAGGCAAGCGGCCAAAAGTGGCGCGATGCGTTGAGCGCGTTAAACTCAGACGAAACGAGGGCCATATATGCGGAACTTTCAAAAGCCCAAGCCGACTACAATTTGATATTTGAAAAAACGGACATTTTGCGAAACGCGGCAAACCAAATAAGGGAAGCGGAAAAGTTATTTCAGTTTTTAGCCGAGGATGTAACGCCCGAACCCGAGCCCGACCAATCCCGCGACAACACCGAGCGCGCAGACCCACCGACAACACAAACCGAATGTTAGACTTACTCATTTTGCTAATCCTTATTTTCCTAACCTTAAAAAACAAACTTAAAAATCATTAAACCATGTGTACCTTAATAGTAAACCCAAGAAAAGCCCAAGTTATAAGCCTTGACAATTTTAATAATTTGTGGGATAATAATCCTGATGGAGCAGGCTTCGCCTATGTTCGTGGCAACCGCGTAGAAATCGTTAAAGAGATGAGCAGTGCAGCCGAATTGTGGCGTAAGTACATAGACATACGCAACAGCACGCCCCACCCCATTATATTGCATTTCCGCATTTCGACCCAAGGCCGAGTAAATGAAGCCAACGCGCACCCGTTTAGAGTGCATGAAGCGTTAGCCTTCGCCCATAATGGAGTAATAACCACCGCGCCATACGACAAGAACCACAGCGACACCGCGTTATTGGTCCGAGATGTATTAGCCAAGTGGCCTAAGGACTTTATTAACCGCAAAGGATACCCCGAGGCACTTAAGTACATAGCGGGAGGCTCGAATAAATTTGCCTTATTGAATGGAAGCGGGCAGACGTTGATAATAAACCCGCACCTTTTCCACGAACACGAGGGCAGTTTATACTCAAATCAAGGTTACAAACCCGCGGTATATTGCAGTCCCGTAACTTATGGTCGATACTATGATACCACCGGGAAAGCGATAAACAACAAGATAAGCACAAGGCCAACCGAGCCCGAAGATTATCGGAAGTGGTGGCAGAAGTAACCAACGCCAGAACCAAAGTAAAAAGAGCCCGAATTTTCGGGCTTTTTTTTATCTGATGAATTGAATAAACAAGGAAGTGAGGAGGCGAGAGGATAAGGACATAGGGGAATAAGGTCGTAGGGATATTCCACCACGCACACACAGCGACAAAAATCTTCAAAAGGTAGAAACATACCACCCAAAAAGAAAACGTCTACAATATGCCTAATTTTCAAAAATTTTTGCCCTTCGCTTATTGCTTCGCTTCGCTTCGCAATAATCGAAGGGATTAAGGCATTTTTTCGCTTCGCTCAAAAATATTTTTCGATTGCTTTGAATAGCAACACCCACGCAAACTTTGACACTATGTTCATAGTTCCCCCACCTTCACCTCACCACATGAGGTAACAATGCATGAACATATCCACACCACTTTGTTTATAACTTTGAATTGCGGAACACCTTTTTTTTGCCACTTCAAAGTTGTTCACACAAAAGCAATCGGATTTGTGGATATGTTCGAAATTCTCATTTGCAAAAGAAAAAAGAAAAAGAACCAAAAAGAAAAAAGAATATTTATATTCTTTTTTCTATATTTCAGAATTAGCAATATATGTTGATAATTCTGAAACATATGTTGTATATCTGAAACATATGTTGATAATCTGAAATATATATTGTATAGGATATATACTGTATAAACAGTATATATATAATATATATATTATATGAACAGCTCAGCCATTTTTTTACAGTAGTACCGCGTATAAAACAATACATATACATAACTCACTGAATATCAGGGGGTTTTATATATGGATAGTTTAATAGCAGTGATTTTTTTTGGTGGTTGTTGTCTTTTGATTGCGTGTTCATTTACAAAACGGCTATTTTTGGCTTATGGTTGTATGTTTATTATACACTTCTTCTAATACGGGTTCGGCATTTTATAGGTTAGAGATGCCTCATACTCGTATGATTGAGGTTTGTCCTGATATTTCGGTTGTTTCTACCGATAATGTAGACTTTTTAACTCCGCAGGAGCTTTCTATTATAGACCTTTTTGTTGTTTCGAGGAGTTTTGCCTCGAATCCCGATGAGTTAAAGGTTAGACTTGCTCTAATGAAGTCCTTTGGTGCTGGTGTTATACTCGATATTGACGACTACTGGCACTTAGGCACTGGCCACTCGTTTTATAAGCACTATTTAGACAACAATCTCTCTGAGCTCGTAGCAGCGCATATAAGACATTCCGATGCTGTTATTGCCACAACTACCTATTTAGCAAAAGAGTGTCTTAAATTGAATAAAAACGTTGAAATACTGCCTAATATACCCTACCCTCATCTCTTCGAGCAGTTTCAGCGTAAACCCGTTGATAAACCCCTTTTTTCGATAGGATATTTTGGGGCTGCTCAGCATGAGGAAGATGTTGAGATATTAAGAATATCTATGGGTAAGCTTGCCCATGACCAAAGCCTTGATGGAAGATACAACTTGTACCTTGCAGGATGGAATGACAACCCCGTTTATAGAGCATACGAGAATATTTTTAGCTCTAACCTCTATAACATAAATTACAAGAGAATAGCTGCTGCCGACATATATTCTTACATTGGTGGTTACAACTTCGTTGATGTTTCGTTAGCACCTTTAAGGAACACTAAGTTCAACTCATATAAGTCTGAACTCAAAATATCTGAGGCTGCTATTATGGGGAAGGCTATTATTGCATCTGACATACCGATGTATGCTGACTGTATTGAGGATGGTGTTCACGGATTTCTCATCCCTGAGCATAAGCACTCTTTATGGTACAAGAGGATTAGGCAGCTCATAAACGAACCTGTGATTGCACAGGAGCTTGCATCCAATCTGAAGGCTCGGATGGCTGAATACCTAAATGCCGAGCAAAACGAAAATAAAAGAATAAATATGTATAAAAGTTTTTCGAGAGAGAAATAGTTGTATATTTGTGCGTAGTCTCACTTGGGTTGTGGGAGTTTAGGTGTTTAGAGAATAGGGGGAGCGCATACCCCCTATTTTTTTTTAAGCGCATAATCCCTACATTTGACCATTAAACAACAAACTCATGAAAAACTTAACTCTTGAACAATGGCTTGGTGTGGTTAGACACCTTTTCTCTGCCTTCGGTGCTGTTTTAGCTACTAAGGGGTGGGCTTCTGACGACCAGGTACAGGAACTAACTGGCTCGGTATTAGCCTCTATTGCTATCGTATGGTCTATTTACGCTAAGTCGAAGTCTTAATGACCGACAAAATAACCGAAGCCGTTGTTTCCCAACTTAGGACAAGAGCGGAAAAGGGCAGGGAGAAGTACGGCACTACGATGGAGCGCGATGACCTGACGCTGATGCAGTGGCTTCAGCATTTGCAGGAGGAGTTGATGGATGCGGCTGTATATGTTGAGAAGTTGAAGGGGGAGATTGAGAAAACCGAGTAGTTTAAGCGGGTTTTACCCTCTTACCCATACCAACCTTAGCCTTCTCCCTTTTTTTGGCCGCCAGCTTCTTCTTTCCTATCTCTCCTGCTGTTTTTGGGGTGTCTTTGGACACCTTTTTTGTTGGTCGGCAATATTCATTCTTCCCTCCTGCTCCGCAGGGCTTTCCTGTGCGTGTGTCCACCCATTTCTCTGCCTCCCACCGCTTCAACGAAGCACCTGCCTCGCCCTTTCTCACTGAACCGCTTTCTTTTCTGCATTTAGCAATAGCCTGAGATGCCCTTGCTGATGGGAAAACTTTGTACGAGGCCTTAACCTTGCGATAGCACGCATCTTTAACCGACACTGGCGTATTCTTTTTTAGCATCAAACGATGGGCAGGCTTTATTCACCCCCGAAAAATCTCTATGCCCTTGGATTATTGCTGTGGGGTACTTTTTTTTCCAGCTATAAAGCACTTGGAGGAGGGCTTCCTTCTGACCGCCCGTTCTATTATCGAGTGGATTAAGCCTCGAATCGACACCTCCGATATAACTAACATGAAGTGAAACAGAATTATGCCCAGCGACACCGTTACATACCGTTTCATCCGAAGCCAATGTGATAACCTCTCCATTTGGTTTTACTATTTTATGATAGCCAGGCGATTTCCATTTTAATTGCTCTTTCCAATACTTAACAATAGCCTCAACGGAAGCCGCCTGAGGCGTTGCGGTGCAGTGAACGACTATGTATTTGATGTTTCGCATATTGCCCTGATTTTGTTACAAAAATAAACAACATTTGCCCTTGTTTTGTGAGTCCTATCGCGTGCTTGTCGTTGTAAACCAAGCATCTATAACACGAACATCAGAGCCATCCACCCTCATCTTATGGTATTTCAACTTCATCCAGTAACCGCCGAGCGGTTTCGGAGGTCTGCCCCTCTCGACGTGGAAGCCACCCACTCCGCCTGCATACTCTTCTTTGTATGTTGCAGTGCGTATTTGGTGTAGAGGCCGTTGTTTAATCATATAGTCCCTCCTGTTTAGGTATGTAACCATGTTAATATGGTGATACAACTCGTGGACGTGGCCTTGCCATGTGCAGTCGTAGCCTTCAACCATCGCCATAATACGCTGGTCTTGGATAACTCCTTTCGTTACTGACCCGCCTCCGCCTGAGCCGTGGTAATAGTACATAGCGAAACGGTTGTAGTGCTTCGCAGCTATGGCGTTACGGAATCCAAACAGTATCGCGCCGCCATATCCACCAACCTGAACGTTAGTCTTACATTCGTGGTTAAGCAGGGTTACAAACATCTGTAAGGCATCGAACTCTACATTTTTTATTACACCCGTTTCATGGTTTCCATAGCCTATAAGGATGATATGATGAGCGTATGGCTTAAACCATTCGACAGCACTATTGACAACCGCCTGAAGGTAGTTGCCCACATTATGCTCAGGTCTTATCTCGTTTTTGTTCCTGCGCGGGTCTCCACGCCCCTGCATCAAACAAAAAAAGTCCCCATTTACGATAATCCCCGCCCCACGTTCTACTGCCTCGTCGAGGTGTTTTTTGAGTAATATCCTGTCGCAATGAGGATTGTCCCAATGAAGGTCGCTTATCAGTAAAAACTCCGCCTCTCTACCCTCTAAGTCAACGGTATGTACGTTAACTGAGTGTCGGGTTATGTTCATTTTATGGTGTTAATAGTGCCACAAATATACGCTACTCAAATTTAGCCGATTTTAAGACTCTGCTACTTAACTTTGTCCCGATGGAATCTAAAGAGCCAAAGAAAGAAACGCGAGGCAACCCAAACATTCGGGAAGTTAGCGTAAACACAAGGTTTACTAAAGGCATAGACCCTAAGCACGTTTTATTGGTTGACGACTTAAAGAAAAAAGACCTAAGGAAAATGATTGAGGCCGAGTTATCTAAGAAGATTAACGGGGTAACTCGTGCCGAAGGCTTGGTAGCTCGACTAATAACTATGGGTATTCAGGGTAATATGAGGGCTATTGAGCTAATTTTAGCCTATTTGTATGGTAAGCCTCAAAATCAGGTGATAGAAGCGGATAATAAACCCTTTGTTTTAGAGCTGACAGAGCCAGAAAAGGGTGAGGTAGAAACCATGAGGAATAGTTATGAACAAGTTATAAACCAAGAAGTCAATGAAACTAACGGCAAAGCAGACGTTAGCCTATAAATTGGCTTTAAGTGGGGAGAAGCAGTTTATTTTATTTGGGGGGGCGATTAGGGGAGGCAAGACTTACTGGCTTTTGCTCACATTCATATCACTCTGCTCTAAATACCCAAAATCTCGCTGGTGCATAGTCCGTGCTTCGAGGCCAACATTAGAGCGAACCACGATGGTTACGTTCAATACGTTATTAGCAGAGGGTCTTAGGCACTATATATCTTCTTACGACAAGGCTTCCCTTGTGATAACCTTCACCAATGGCTCTGAACTCATCTTTATGGGTGAGAACTACGACACCGACAAAGACTTAGACAGGTTTAAGGGATTGGAGATAAACGGAGGTGGCATTGATGAGATTAACGAGTGTCAGGAGGCCACCCTCTACAAGATGCTTGAACGCTCTGGCTCATGGAACAACGCTGAAGGCCGACCTCCTATTGTAGTATTGGGAACGTGCAACCCTGCGAATAATTGGGTGAAGGAGAAGGTTTACGACCAATGGATGAAGGGTACTCTCCCTGAAACATGGGCATACATTCCGTCAAAGATTACGGATAACCCGCACATTCCCGAGGACTACTTAAACTCACTGAAGGCCAATATGCCTGAATACGAGTACCTGCGCTTCGTTGAGGGCGACTGGGAGGTTCAGGAGAAGCCTGAAAATCCATTCTTTACGGCATTTGAGCCAAAAGAACACGAGGACAAGGGAACGTTTTTCAACCCGAACCTGCCGATTTTATTTGCCTTCGACTTCAACTTACAGCCGTTTGCTGGTATCGTTGCTCACAAGTGGAAGGATGACAATGGCGAACACTTTCATATAGTCGATGAGTTCTCCGTTCCTGACGGCTCTATACCAAAGATGATAGATACAATTAAGGAGAGGTATGAGCCATACCTTCCGATGTGTCAGATAACGGGCGATGCTATGGGCAAGAGGGGCGATTTATCTCAGAGGGATAATGCTAACTACTATGAGCAGTTAGCTCGTGGGCTTAAGCTATCGGGGAAGCAAATCCGTGTTCAGGACAACCCTAAGCACGAGAACTCCCGTGCCGAGTGCAACTACATTCTAAGGCACTATCCTGACTTCAAGGTGAACCCTAAGAGCTGCCCAAACACTTCGAGGGATTTGAGGATGCTCAAATGCGATGCTATGGGCACGATAGTAAAAAGAAACAGAAATATCATAACTCAGTTAGCCGACCACGGAGATTGTGTCCGATATGCCTTCCACACATTCTTAGGGGAGTGGTATATTTACCACCTGAAAAAAAGCGGATATAAACACATTCCCTATGAGCTGTATTGAGTGTACCAACTGCCCTTCCATAGGCTCTTACGACATTTGTTGTGCTGAGATAACTGTTGCTGAGGGGCTCACCCCTGCTACTGACTATCTTGTTCGGATTCTTGACCTTACGCTTAATCGCTACACCCAACAAACGGTTACTTCGAGTGGCTTAGGTGAGTTGACGATTGCTATTGACCAATATACATTCTCACCGAACAGAACCTACGAGGTTACTGTTCATGCTGATGAAACCTGCAACGTTGATGACGACTTGGAGTTTGGACAACCTGGAACGGGCGATGACGTTGATTGCGTATCCTTTACACTATTTTATGCTGATTGAACGAGCCATAGTAGTTAGCCTACTCATTGTAGCCACCCATATTTCAATGGAAGATGGGATGATTTTAAACAGATTCAGGGCATTTTTAGCAAGGCTAATCCCCGAATGTAGCATTTGGAGTAAGCCTCTATACAACTGCGTTGGATGCATGGCTTCCATTTGGGGCGTAGTCTATTACGCTCTGACCGCCCTACTACCCTGCTTTGAATTTAACTTTGTGGAAATGTCGATTGTGTGTATAATGTGCATACCTTTGAACTTCATTTTCATAAAGTTATCATGATAGCAGAACTGCTCTACAAGTGGTTTCCGAAGGAGTTTAATCAACTCGTTTGGGATTCTACTTACAAACCAAAGAAGAATCAAGGGCTGAAGTATGCCTTCACTTGTGAGGGGCATAGATACTACGTCTACGAAACCCTTTTTGAGATGCCCGTTGAGAGGCTTGGCAGGGCGCAAGACTTCGTTTTGCAGTTGCAGAGGATGGTGAGTGAGAGTGAGCTGGACAAGTTTTTAGAAGCTATGGAGAGTGCGCTATTCGAGTCGACAAGTGGGGAGAAGCTAAAAGGTCTATCAAAAATCGGATTTTTAATAGGCGAGATGAAAGAGCGCAAGAAGCTTCTTCTCCACCCCGAGATTATGATGGAGTTATCTGGGTGTATGCTCATTAGGGAGGACCAAGACCCTGGCGTTTGGGATGCTGAATTTGAGCAGAAGAAGATTGAAACGTTTAGAAAGAACTACAAGGGGAAGGGGCTGTATGATTTTTTCGTTTTAGGCGGGTTGAATCAGTTCTTTCCCAATTTCAGCTCTTTCGAAAAAGACTGGGAAATATATTGGGAGATGGCGCAAGCCCGCCTCAAAGCCCTAAACAAGACGGTGGAATACTTTCCCTCGGTAGGCAGCTTTACGACCAAGATAAACAATTTAGGGAGTTAATAATATACTGCTCTGATGGCAATATAGATATGTATAATGCCTACGCAAAATCTTCTATTGAAAAAGCTCTAACTTTGCTTGAGTTTAACCAAGAAAGGCGAAAGCGAGAGCTTGAGTCGATAGAAAAGCATGGCAAAAATACAAATCGAGTACACGGCAAACGTTGAGAACTTAAAAACAAAACTCAATGAGCTTGTTAAGATAAACGAAACGCTCAGTCGCTCTGTTTTCGCTACCAAGATGGCCTTAGA
>Ga0208721_1000006_pt1 | contig 46333 bp, 47 predicted proteins | sample LakMenEpi17Aug10_FD_150705 | JGI IMG/M metagenome (GOLD analysis project Ga0208721, IMG submission 150705) | Freshwater microbial communities from Lake Mendota, WI - 17AUG2010 deep hole epilimnion (SPAdes) | ecosystem: Environmental > Aquatic > Freshwater > Lentic | place: Lake Mendota, Madison... | reverse complement strand
CGAGCAGGCCGCGGCGGCCGAGGGCCTCGAGGAGCGCAGCGATCGGCCGGTCGGTCTCGGCGGCGAAGCCGGCATGGTTGCCCTGGATGTCACTGTGGCCGTCCCAGCTCTTCTGGTTCTCCTCGCCCCCCGAGTAGATCTGCACGAACCGCACGCCGCGCTCCACCATGCGCCGGGCGATCAGGCACTGCTTGGCGAAGTGGCCGCAGGTCGGGTCGTCGAGGCCATACAGCCGCTTCGTCTCCTCCGTCTCGGCGGCCAGATCGAGCGCCTCGGGGGCGGCCATCTGCATCCGGTAGGCGAGCTCGAAGCTCTCGATCCGCGCCTCGAGCGCCGCGTCTCCCGCGGCCTGCCGATGGAGGCCGTTGAGCCGGGCGGCGAGGTCGAGCTGGGCCCGCTGCAGCGGGGCGGTGACGCCGGCGGGCCGGTCGAGGTTGGGAATCGGCGCCCCCTTCGTGTCGAGGCCGGTGCCCTGGAACACGCCCGGCAGGAAGCCTGCCGACCAGTTCTGCGCGTAGCCCTTGGGCAGGCCGCGGCCCTTGGTGTCGTACATCACCACGAAGCCGGGCAGGTCGCGGGTCTCGCTGCCGAGGCCGTAGGTGACCCACGAGCCCGTGCAGGGAAATCCCATCCGGGCGCTCCCCGTGTTCATCTTGAGCAGGGCAGGGGCATGGTTGTTGGAATCGGTCCAGCAGCTCTTGATGAACGCCAGCTTGTCGACGTGCCGCGCGATGTGCGGAAACAGGCTCGAGACCCAGGCGCCGCTCTCGCCATGCTGCCGAAACGCGAACGGGCTCTTCATCAGCCCGCCGACCGCATTGGCGAAGAAGCCGGTGTTCTTGTCGAACCCCGGGAGGGGTTCGCCGTCATGTTTCTCCAGCGCGGGCTTGTGGTCGAAGGTGTCGACCTGGCTCGGGCCGCCGTTGATGAACAGCCAGATCACGCTCCGGGCCCGCCCCGGGAAATGCGCCGGCCGCGGGGCCAGCGGGCTGTCGACCTGCGCCGGTGCCGCACCCGCTGCCTCCTCCGCCAGCAGCCCGGCGAGTCCGACGAGACCGAACCCCGCTCCGGCGCGGGCCAGGACCGACCGCCGCGAAAGGGCGGCCGCGGGCAGTGATCGCAGGGCAGGGTTCACGGGCGTACTCCGGGAGCGGCAGGCAGCGACGCGGGACCGCTACTCGATGTGGATCGTTTCGTTGAGCGTCATGAGGATGTGGCAGAAATCAACCAGCGCGGCCCGGGCCGCCTGGTCGCCGAGCGGCCGGTGGGCCGTCTCCTGCGCGGTGAGGAACGCCAGCGCGTCGTCGCGTTCGGACGCTCCGGGTGACCGGCCGAGGGCGAAGGCGTAGGCCGCGCGGACCGATCGCGGTCCGCGCCCCGCCGGATCGGCGGCGGATGTTCCGGGCGGCGGGGGGAGTGACGGAACCTCGTCGGTCGCGGCCAGCACGCGGTCGGCGAACGTCTCGGCCAGTCTGCGGCAGGCGGGCGAGTTCAGCAGTGCCAACGCCTGCGGGGCCGTCGTCGTCGCCGACCGCACGGCGACGCCGGAGACGAAGTCGGGCGAGTCGAAGACGCGCAGGAACAACGGCAACCGGCTCCGCTTCCGCTCCAGGTAGATGCTGCGGCGCGGGCTCGTCTCGTCGGCGCCCGCGCGGCCATAGAGCGTGGGGTCGAGCGTGCCGGCAAGGGCGAGCAGCGTGTCGCGGATCGCCTCCCCCTCCAGCCGGCGCCGGTGGAAACGCCACAGCAGCCGGTTGCCCGGGTCGATCCGGGCCCGTTCGGCGTCGATCGTGCTCGCCTGCCGATAGGCGGCGCTCGTGACGAGCAGCCGATGGATCGGATTGAGCCGCCAGCCGCCGCGGATCAGTTCGGCGGCCAGCCAGTCGAGCAGCTCGGGGTGGGATGGCGGATCCCCCTGGTGGCCGAAGTCGCTCGGCGTGGCGACGAGTCCGACGCCGAAGTGATGCTGCCAGAGACGGTTCACGATCACCCGCGCGGCAAGATGACCGGCGCCGTGATCGACATCGGTGATCCAGCGGGCCAGCGCCATGCGGGGGGGAATGGGCGTCGCCCCCGCCGCGGACGACCGCTGCCAGTGCGCCGCGCCGTCGGCATGTCGGGTCAGCACCTGCATGACCCCCGGAGTCGCGATCCCGTCCTTCTGGTTGACGTCCCCCCGGCGCAGGAAGTGGGTCTCCGTGTAGAAGTGGGGGAAGCCGCGGGCATCGGCATTGTGGGGAATCTTCGGCACGTTCTCGCCGGCGACGAGCACCTTGACCGCGCCGCCCCCGGCCGGGTCGGCCAGGTCCACGTTGCCGCGGATCGTGGTGGTGAACGTCGCGGCCAGCCGGTAATAGTCGGCCTGAGGGAACGGGTCGTACTTGTGGTCGTGGCAGCGGGCGCAGCCGAGCGTCGCTCCCAGCATCGCTGTGCCGACCGTGGCGACCATGTCGTCGAGCTCGCCGGACCGCGCCGACTCGAACTCCCTCTCGGTGAGCTGCGTCGGAAAGGCTCCGGCGGCGAGAAACCCGGTCGCCTTCCGGGCTTCGACGTCTTCCGGGGCGAGCTGGTCACCGGCGATCTGCCACTGCAGGAACGTGTCGTAGGGGAGGTCGTCGTTGAAGGCCCGGATGACGAAGTCGCGGTAGTGGAAGGCATGCGGCCGGTCGTAGTCCTGCTCGTAGCCGAAGCTCTCGGCGAACCGGGCGACGTCGAGCCAGTGCTGGGCCCAGCGCTCGCCGAAGGCCGGTCGCGCGAGCAGGTCGTCAACCGTGCGGCGCCAGGCATCGCCGGTCGCGTCGTCCGCGCCGGCGTGAAACGCGGCGACTTCGGCGGGCGTCGGTGGCAGGCCGGTGAGGTCGTATGTCAGACGCCGGAGGAGCACGTGGGGGGGCGCGTCACGGGAGGGAGAGAGCCCGGCCGCCTGCAGCTTCGCGAGGATGAAACGGTCCACGGGGTTACGGCACCAGGCCTGCGGATCGGCAGGCTCGGGGGGCGTGACGTTCTGCAGCGGCCGGTAGGCCCAGAACTCGCGGCTCGCGGCCGGGACCTGCCGGTCGGTCCACGGCCCACGATCGGACTCGCTGACGAGCGGCCTGTCGTAGGGGGCGCCCCGGTCGATCCATTCCGCCAGCCAGCCCAGTTCCTCCGCGCTGAGCGGGTCCCCCTCCTCGGGCATGTGCGGCTCCTCCAGCCGCGCCGCCAGCCGGTACATCAGGCTCTCTTTCGCCCTGCCCGGCACGACGGCCGGTCCGCCGGCGCCGCCGGCGAGGAGCTTGTCCCGCGTGGAGAGGTCGAAGCCGCTCTCGACCGTGCCGGCGCCGTGACAGCCGGCGCAACGATGCGCGAGCAGGGTGCGGAGCCGGCCGGTGAAGAGTTCCAGGCCTCGGGCATCGGCGGCCTCGGGGGGCGCGGCGGTCAACGCCCCGGAGCCAACGGACGCCCCGCACACGATGAGGGCGAGGATCGGTCGGAAAGCGTGTCGGAAGCCGTTCGCTGACATCTGCATGGACGCACCGTCGGTGCCGCCGGGTCGGGTCCGAAGACGCGTCGAGTATATTCGGCCCTGCATGCCTGGCTGCGGTGTTCCGGTCGGTTGGGACACTCCGTCCGTTTCGACTAGACTGTCGGGGTCGTGGTCCCATCGTGCCGCCTCGAATCACGTCCGGGCCCCCGGCGTTTCGTTTCCGTTTTCTCCCTCAGAGCCCCGCGTGACCTCAGCCCGCAAGACATCGCCGCCAGGCGGGAAGGAATCGCCGACAGCCGGCGCAGATACGACGGTTGATCGGGCTCGGCATCTGGCGCTCGCTGCCGCGCGGATTGCCGAGGAGACCCGGGGCACCGACGTGCGCATCCTCGACCTGCGCGGCCTGACCGACGTCTTCGACTACTTCGTCGTCGCCACCGGCTCCAGCCGGCGGCAGTTGCACGCCATGGCCGACGAGATCGAGAAGGCCGTGAAGCACGACCTGCACGACCGCAAGCGCGGCGGAGAAGGCTACGAGGAAGGCCGCTGGATCATCCTCGACTACGGGGACGTCATGGTCCACCTCTTCGACGCCGAGGCCCGCGACTACTGGGACCTCGAGCACCTCTGGGGAGACGCCAAGCAGGTGCCCGTCGAGTCGGCGGGGGCGGCCGGCCGATGAGCGACGAGGGCACGTCGACGGCCCGCGTGAATTTCCGCGCGGCCCTGCGGGGAATGTTTCAAGGGGCCATCCACGCGCTCGCGGCCGACGGCACGCTCGCACTCGCGGCCGACGAGATCCCCGCGATCCTCGAGCAGGTCCGCGAGACCGCCGATGCGAAATTCGGCGACTATTCGGGCACGATGGCGATGGCGCTGGCGAAGCGGGCCGGCCGGAAGCCGCGCGACGTCGCCGCGGCGATCGCCGGGCGGCTCGTGGAGCAGCCCGGCTACGCGACGCTCTTCGAGCCCCCCGGTGATCCGGTGGGGCCGGGGTTCATCAACGTCCGCATCCGCGCCGCCGCCCTCGCCGCGGCGGTCACGGCCGCCGTGCGCGACGAGCGGCTCGGCGTCGCCCCGGTCGCCGCGGCCGAGACGATCGTCATCGACTTCTCCTCGCCGAACGTCGCCAAGCCGATGCACGTCGGCCACATCCGCTCCACGGTGATCGGCGACGCGCTGGCGCGGATTCTGCGGTTTCGCGGGCATCGGGTCATCACCGACAACCACCTCGGCGACTGGGGCACGCAGTTCGGCATGATCCTCTGGGGCTGGAAGCGGCTCCGCGACGACGAAGCCTTCGCCGCCGACCCGACCGCCGAACTCGGCCGCCTCTACCGGCTCGTCCGCAAGGTGGCCGACGCCAAGCCGGAGGAACTCGCCGCCGACCCCGAAGCCGCGGCCCTGGCGGCGAAGCATCCCGAGGCCGGCCGTGAGGTGCTCGCCGAGACGGCGAAGCTCCACGCCGGCGACGCCGAGAACCGGGCCCTCTGGGAGCGGTTCATGCCGCTCTGCCGCGCCGAGATCGACCGGCTCTACGCCCGGCTCGGGGTGACGTTCGACCACACGCTCGGCGAGAGCTTCTACCAGCCGCGGCTCGCCGGCGTCGTCGGCGACCTCCTCGACCGCGGCCTCGCCCGGGAGAGCCGGGGAGCGGTGGGCGTGTTTCTCGGCGGTGACGACGAGCCGCCGCTCCTCGTCCGCAAGGCCGACGGGGCGTTTCTCTACGCCACCACCGACCTGGCCACGATCGACTGGCGGCTCGAGCACTGGCATCCCGACCGCATCCTGTACGTCGTCGATCACCGGCAGGGGCAGCACTTCGAGCAGGTCTTCGCCACCGCACGGCGCCGCGGCTGCGGCGCCGTGCAGCTCGTCCACGTCGCCTTCGGCACGGTGCTCGGCGACGACGGCCGGCCGTTCAAGACCCGGGCCGGCGACACGGTGGGGCTCGAGCCGCTGCTCGACGAGGGGGTGGAGCGGGCGGCCCGCGTCGTCGGCTCCGGCGACGAGGCCCGCGCCGGCATGAACGACGCCGACCGCCGGCACGTCGCCGAGATCGTCGGCATCGGCGCGATCAAGTACGCCGACCTGTCCCAGAACCGGACCACCGACTACGTCTTCAGCTTCGACAAGATGCTGCAGCTCACCGGCAACACGGCGGCCTACATGCAGTACGCCGTGGCCCGCGTGGAAGGGATCTTTTCCAAGGGAGCGATCGACCGGCAGGCCCTGCGGGCGGGCTGCCGGAGCGTGAGCGTCGCCGACCCCCGGGAGCGGGCCCTGGCCCTGAAACTCGTCCGTTTCGCCGAGGTGCTCGAGGACGTCGAGGCCGACTACCGGCCGAACCTGCTCACCGGCTGGCTGTTCGAACTCGCCGGCTGCTACTCGACGTTCTACGACGCCCTCCCCGTGCTCAAGGCCGAGGGGGCGGAGCGGGAGAGCCGGCTCGCCGTCTGCGACCTCACCGGCAGGGTGCTGCGGACGGGGCTCGAACTGCTCGGCATCGGCACCGTGGAGAGGATGTAGCAGACCCATGCCCCGCGCCATCGAGACGATCCGCAACATCGGCATCGTGGCCCACATCGACGCCGGCAAGACGACGCTCACCGAGCGGATGCTGTTCTTCACGCAGACCAGCCACCGCCTCGGCGAGGTCGATCGCGGCACCACGATCACCGACTTCGACCCGGAGGAGCAGGAGCGCGGCATCACGATCTACTCGGCCGCCGTGTCGTTCCGCTGGCGGGACGTGACGGTGAACCTCATCGACACGCCGGGGCACGTCGACTTCACCGCCGAGGTGGAGCGCAGCCTGCGGGTTCTCGACGGCGCCGTCGTCGTGTTCAGCGCCCGCGAGGGGGTCGAGGCCCAGAGCGAGACGGTCTGGCGGCAGGCCGACCGCTACGGCGTGCCGCGGGTCGCGCTGGTCAACAAGCTCGACCGCGAGGGGGCCGACTTCCTCGGCACGGTGCAGCAGATCGAGCGGCGGCTGGGAGCCCGTCCGCTGGTGCTGCACGTGCCTCAGGGCCTCGGACCGCCGCACGTGAAGGATCCGTTTCGCGGGATCGTCGACCTCGTCACGATGGAACTGCTCACGTTTCCGCCGAAGGACGAGGCACTCGCCGGCGGCGCGGCGATCGCGAAGGTCACGGTATCCCCGATCCCGGAGGAGCTTGCCGCCGAGGCGGCCCTGTACCGCGAGGATCTCGTCTCGACCCTCTTCGACTTTTCTCAGGAAGTTGCGGAACTCGTCATGGCGGAGGCGACGATCCCGCCGGACGTGCTGCGGCGGGCGATCCGCCAGGCGACGATCGCCCGCCACGTCGTTCCCGTGCTGGCCGGCTCGGCCCTCGACTGCATCGGCATCCAGCCGGTGCTCGACGCCGTCGCCTGGTACCTGCCGAGCCCCGCGGACGTGCCCCCCGTGGAGGGCCTCGACCCGGCCAAGAAGCAGCCGACGCCGCTCGTGCGAAAGCCCGACCCGACGGCCCCGTTCTGCGGCCTCGTCTTCAAGATCATCGCCGAAAAGCATGGCGACCTGTACTTCGTCCGCGTCTATTCCGGCACGCTCAAGGCGGGAAGCCGGGCCTGGAATCCGCTCCGGCAGAAGAAGGAGAACATCGCCCAGATCTGGCACGTGCAGGCCGACCGGCGCGAGCAGGTGGAGAAGGCCGAGGCCGGGGACATCGTGGGGGTGATCGGGCCGCGCGGCAGCGCCACCGGCGACACGCTGTGCGACGCCAACGAGCCGATCCTCCTGGAGACGATCCAGTTTCCCGAGACCGTGATCTCGATGGCGATCGAGCCGGAGACGAGCCTCGACCGCAAGAAGCTCGGCGAGACGCTGGAGATGATGAAGCGGCAGGATCCGACGTTCCGGGCCGTGGAGAGCGAGGAGACGGGGCAGACGCTGATCTCGGGGATGGGCGAGCTCCACCTGGAGGTGATCCGCCACCGGCTGGAACGCGACTTCAACCTCAAGTGCCGGGTCCACAAGCCGCGGGTCAGTTACAAGGAGACGCTCTCCCGGGCCGTCGCGGTCGCCGGCACGATCAACCGGCAGATCGGCGGGCAGAACCTCGCCGCCACCGTCACGCTCCGGGCCGAGCCGGTCGACGAGCAGGCGCCGGTGACGGTGGAGCAGGGCTGGTTTCCGGAGAGCGATGCGCTCGCGACGCTCGCCGCCCTGATGACGCAGTCGGTCCGCGAGGCGGCCGAGCGCGGCGGGCTGAAGAGCTGCCCGCTGTGGGGCGTGCGGATCGTGGTCGTGGCGAGCCCGATCCCCGAGCCGTTTCCCTCCGACGTCGCCGTGCGGATGGCCGCCGCCGAGGCGGTCGAGCGGATGCTGGAGGCGGCCGGCACGACGCTCCTCGAGCCGGTGATGCGGGTCGAGGTGAGTGTCCCCGAGGAGCACCTCGGCGACGTCATCAACGACCTCCAGCAGCGCCGGGCGATCATCACTGCCACCGAGATCCGGGGGGGCATCAACGTGCTCACGGCCGAGGCGCCGCTGGCGAGCATGTTCGGCTATTCGGCTGCGGTCCGCAGCGTCAGCCAGGGGCGGGCGAGCTTCACGATGGCCCCGCTCAAGTACGGCCCGGCCCCCGCAGAGACGGCCGCGGCGTTCGTGTGAGGCTGGCCGCTGCCGTCAGGGGGCCTTCGCCGGCACGGCCGCGGCCCGCGGTGCCGATCGCACGCCGCGCCACTTGTGCGACCAGAGCCGCTCCGTGTCGGCAATGTTCGCGAACGCCCGGTCCGAAATCCGGGCCCGGGGCAGTTCCCAGGGAGTCGTCGCGACGGTCTGGAAGAACCCGGCCGGTTCCTCCTTGCCACGCAGACGCTCGATGTTCAGCGAGGTGTAGTGCGTGTACCGCAGGCCCGATCCGACGGCGTCGGCCTGCGGCCAGTCGGCCGGCAGCGCCGTCGTTCCCAGGCCGTGGCTGGCCTTGAATCCATGGCCGGCCTTGCAGGCCGTGACCGTTCGCTCGCTGGCGGTGGCCCCCTTGAAGGCCTCCCAGTCGTTCGGAACGATGTCTCCGATGCCCCAGTACGAAGGGCCGATGTCCGCGGGGATCGGATCACGGAATCCGCGACCGACCTTCTCGAATTCCAGTTCGGTCATCGGGCGGAGCCCCGCCCAGGCCGCGAACGTGGCGCCGTCCGTCCATGACAGGCCGAAGCAGCCGGCACCGGCCCGCTGCCGACCGGGCCGGCCGACGTAGCCCGCGGCCGGGTCCTTCGTGACATGGCCGTTGACGCCGGAATAGACGACCCCGTTGTAGACGCACCGATCCGGCCCCGCGTACCGCTCGTCGGCGAGTTTCGCATCGAGCGTGTTCAGGAAGGCGGCGTACTCCATCGGCGTGACGTGGAACTTCATGGAGTAGAAGGGAGCGAAGCCGTTGGGATACGCGGCCGGAATCTCGCCGCCATCGACGAGCGGCCCGCCATGGTTTCGCGTCCAGAGCCGGCCCTCCTTCCTGCCGGTGGGAATCGGTCCGGCACCGGTCACGCGGAACGGCGCCGTGCCGTCAACGCCGTCGGTGAACCGGTGAAACCCGCCGATCTCGTTGCCGCCGGAACCGAGCCAGAACGGACCCTCCGGCACGTAGACCATCTGGATCCCGAACCCGCGAATCCGATCCTTGGCGTCGGCCCCGAGATCCCTGACGGCATCGGCGGCGGCGAGGATCGAGACGCGTTGCACCTTCAGCGGCCCCTTGCCGTCATCGGCGCGGCGGACGAAGAGACCGGTGAAGCCGTCCGGACCGTCGGGCACCGCGATCTCGACCTTGGTGTCCCCCTCGCCCGGACTCGAGCCGGTGGGGTTCATGACCCGGTCGGCCACGAGTTTGACGTGCCGCCACGTGCCGTCGGCTGCCTTGGCCTTGAAGAACACCCAGGCCGCATCGTGATTCTGTCCGCTGCGCCACGAGGAGGGCCAGGCGATGTCGAACGACAGCGTCGCCGTCTGCGCATCCCGGGCCGCGACCGTGACATTCTCGACACTCGTCACGCAGCCGCCGTCCCAGCCGCTCGCGCCGGGCTGCACCGTTGGGCTGCCCTTCGAGGAGAGCGGCGTCGCCTCCACGATCTCGGCCGGCTGGAGCTCGAAGGGGATGATCCGCGCCGTGCGGACGGCGCGAAAGCCGGTGCGGCCGCTCTGCGCTCGAGCGCGGGCCGGGATCACCGGGGAGGAGTAGCCCATGCCCTGCCGGTCCGATGTCCGCAGGACGTCGGTGCCGGTTTGCCAGTCGCCGCCGCGGGTGCCGAAACCCCAGGCCCATTCCTCCGGCTTCCGCTGGTCGGCGCCGCGGCCGATCGTGGCGAACGGGGCGGGCCAGGCCCCGTGCGTTCCGGCGAACCGCCGGCCGGCGATGTTGCCCACCGTCAGCAGACGCTCGGCGAGGTTGCCGCTCAGGTCGAGGATGCCCCAGTACGACGCCCCGGCGGCGACGCGGTCGCTCTCCGGCGTGGCGAAGATGCCCGCCCGCAGCGGCCCCCTCACGGCATCGGCGGGGACGGCCCCCTTGGCATCGCGTTGCACTGTACCATCCCACGTGGCATTGCCGCGGGTCGCGTCGGGGCCGCCATCTCCCTGCCACGTGACCCGCTCCCCGGCCTGGCCGGCGTCGCTGACGACGTAACCCGAATGGGCCGCTTTCTTGTTCTTGTCGAAGCCCGTGCCCGCGATGCCGGTCGTACTCCAGGCATATTCGTCGGCCACGGGAAGCAGCGGTCCGCGGCAGGCCTTCTCGTACTCGAGCTCCGTCATCGGCCGGAGGCCGGCCCAGGTGGAGAAGCCCGTGCCGTCGCTCCACATCACATAGTTGCAGGCGAGGTGCGGCCGGTCAGAGGCAAAAACCGCCGCCGTGCCGGCGGCAGCGGGCGTGACGACCTTGATTCCGTTGAAGGCATACCCCTTGTCCTGGAACGGCTGCACGCGGGCCTGGGCCTGCGAGGAGAGCGTGTTGAGGTAGTCGACGAGCTGCCCCTCGGTGAGTTCCTGCCGCATGCAGTAGAAGGCGGCGTAGCCCTTGGGGAACCGGGCCGGCAGCGTCTTGTGCGCCCCGCTCGAGAAGTCGTCGGTGCGGAAGTACATTCCGACCGAATCCCGGTTGCCGATGTTTTTTGGACTCGTGCCCCCGAGCGTGATCTCCGCCTCGCTCTCGACGCGGAACGGGGCGGCGGTGTCGCCGGCCGAGAACTGGCCGCAGATCCGGACGGTCGAGCCGTCGCCGAGCCAGAACGCGCCCTCGGGGACATGCACCATGTGGACGGCGAACACCTTGACCTCGACGGCGGCGGGATCGGCGACACCGTCGGCATCGTGCAGCCAGCGGAGTTTCATCCCCTTCCACTCGACGGGCCCGCTGCCGGCCGCGGCCCGGTGGGCGAAGACGCCGACACCCTTCTTGCCATCGTCGGTCGGGCCGACGTCGATCGCGACACCGGCCGGAGCGGCATGGTCGGCGGGTGCGAGGGCGAGCGTGGCGTGCGACCAGCCGTCGGCGCCGGGGGCACGATACTTGGCGAACAGCCAGGCAGCGTCCCAGTTTTCGACCTTGACCGCGCCCTTGCCGCCGTGGGCCTTTTCGGGGACTTCCCACGCCGCCCGCCAGGAATGATCCCAGGCGACGTCGAACGTGATCGTCGCCTTGCCGCCGGCGGCGGCGGTGGCGACGTTCCCGACCCGGATCGGGTCGGCCTTGACGGTGCCGCGGAATCGGGCGGCCGCCGGATCGTCGGCGTGGGCGGATGCCATCGTCGCCACGATGACTGCGACAACGAGCACGAGCGAGCGGACGGAAGCGTTCACGAGGCGTTCTCCACGGGGGGCGATGGTCGTTGCGGAACCGGACCGGATGCCCAGTTTAGAGCACGTCCGGCTTTGGTGTAGCCCCGGCTTCGGGGGCAGCGCCGCCGGCGTCGCGTCTGTAGACCGCCCGGATGCCGGCCGGCCCGTCGAGCGTGATCGTCGTCTCCGCCGCATCGGGATCGGCGATCCGGGGCGTGCCTTCGGCGATCGCCCACCTTTCGAAGACGTGCCCGGGGGAGGCGCTGGCCCGGATCGGGATCGGCCGCCCGCGGTCGACCACCGTGTGTCCGGCTGGCAGCGTGGCCAGGCCACCGAGGCCGCCAAAGGAAGTCAACGGAACGCTGGTTTCCCGCTCCCTGACCGCTACGTGCGCGGAGAGAAGCCCCCTGGCCTCGAGGACGACAACGCCTCGCCCCTCTGCATGATCGGCATCCGTCGCCGCGGTCACTTCGAGCGGCTGCCAGGTATCCCAGTTGGCCGGCGTGAACACGAGCCGCTGGTCCGGCCGCAGCGCGAGGTCCGCGTCCCAATCGCGTTCCTGACGGGCCGCGATGGTCACCTCGGCAGCGGGCCGCGCCGACAGCCGTACGCGCACCGTCGCAGCACCCCCCTCGGGGACTTCGGTTACCGGCGGATCCACGACCGCCGCGACGGGGGGCGGCGCCTCCCCGGTGTCGGCCACGAACCGGGCGACGATTTTTTCCGCTCGACCGATTGCCCAGGGGGCGAGTGCCACGGTGGTCTCGGGAGCGGCCGGGTTCACGACCACCGCGGCACCGTCCCGCGGCCCGGGGCCCCAGCCGGCGAACCGCATTCCCGGTGCGGGCCGGGCCGTGATCGCGACCGTCTCTCCGGCGACGACCGTCACGGCGGCTGCCGGCGAGACGGTTCCCGAGGTCGCCGGCTCGGCCACCGCCACGAGCCGGCCATGCCGCTCGATGCCGTTCACCTGGACCGCCGTCCTCCGATAGCCGGGGGCGTCGAGCCGGAACGCCGCCTGGATGGCGCCGAGGTTGTGCCCCGCCGCGACCTCTTCCCCGTCGGCATACCGCACGGTGACCGGCTGCCAGGTCCGCCAGGTGTCGGGGGTGAACGCCAGGCGCGTTCCGGACACGCAGGTGATCCGCTCGCCGGTCGAGTAGGTGCCGACCCGTTCCACGGTCACGGCGACGTCGGCGGCCGGCGGTCCTGAGAGCCTGACGTGGAACGCGGCCGTGCCATTCTCCGCCACGTGGATCCGGCCGCAGTCGACGAGGATCGCCTTGTCCTCGACGACCGCTCCGATCGCCACGTCGTCCAGCCCGGGGGCGGCCAGCCGGATGGCCGCGTCGCCGACACCGACGCCCGTCGTGCCCGTCGTCCGGGCGGCAGAGAGCGTGACGGTCTGCCAGGTGTTCCAGTCGGCGGCGGAGAACCTCAGCTCGCCGCCCGCCGCGATCGTCACGCCGTCGTGCCCGGCGATCCGCGCCGCCGTGACCGAGACGGGCTCGGGTGGAGGCGAGGAGAGCCGTACCCGGACGGAGGCGGTGCCGGCCTCCGGAATGGTGAGGTGTCGTGCGCTGACCACGATCGCCGTCGGTCCGCGCGGAAGGAACGCCCCTTGGCTCGTGTTGTGGTAACTGCCGCCGGGAGAGGTGTGGAGCCGCACGGCCCGGATCTGGTAGACGCATGCGGGGGGCGGGGCGGGGTCGGTCCACGCCGTCCCCGTCACCGGCTCCTCGGTCAGTCGCGTGAACGGCCCCCCGGAAGCAGTGCTGCGCAGCACGTGGTAGCCGAGGAAGCCGGTCGTGTCGGCATCGGGGGAGGGCTCCCAGCGAAGCGTCGCCCCCTCCATTCGGGGCCCGGACGGGGGCGCGAGGACATGGAGCCGGAGCGTCGGGTCGCCCAGCAGGGCGCGGAAAACGGCATTCGGGCGGTTGCCGTTGGCCCGCGACGGATAGAGGCCGCCATTGGTCATCGCCAACCGCTCGCAGTCGCCGATCGTTTCCCCGAGGGCCATCCAGTGGAAGTAGCGGTTAGGCTGGCCGCAGATCCAGGTCAGGCAGCCCCCCTTGCCGGCGAGGCAGGGGCGGCCCATACCCTGCCGGCCCGCCTCGATGTCGTAGTTGATGCCGCTCCCCCAGCAGCCCATGAACACGTACTGCGGATCGCGGCTGGAGAACAGGCGGCCGAGATCGTTGTTGATGTAGGCCAGTCCCTCGGCATACGACCACAGCCGGGGCGCATCGAGGTCCCCGGAGAGCTGACCGTGGACCGGATTCACCATCCCGCTGTCGAACAGCGACTCGAGGTAGAAGCCGGTCCGGCTGCCGACCAGCCCGGATCCGGTGTCACACGCCGGCGCGAACGCGGTGATTCGCTGACGGTAGGCATGATGCTTGTTGAGGTAGCGGCGCAGCAGTTCCGGCTCGGGCAGGTCGAAGATCGGCAGCGCCGACATGTCGATGCGGCCGACGGCGAGGCGAACCGCAGCCGGGTCGAACCACGACGGGTCGAACGTCCCGTCTCCCGCCACGTTGCGGCGAACCCCCTTTTTGCCCTTGTCGGGGTAGGCCCGCTCGTCGCGCCATGTCGCTTCGGGGAGGGCGTAGTAGGAATCGGCCTCGCGCGGCTCGTAGTCGTGGCCGTCCGGGATCAGCCAGCCGGAGTAGGGGAGCGGCACGCGGCCGATGAGCAGCACCGCCCGGAGCCGATCCTGCTCCTGCCGCCAGGCGTCGCCGATCACGGCCTTCACGGCCGCGACCTCGGCCGCGGTCGCCGGACCGCAGACGGTGGCCTGCCGGTCGACATCGCGGCGCAGCACCTGCCAGCCGTCGCCGCACAGGTCCTCGGCGAGCCGCGCCAGTTCGCCGGCGACCGGCGCAGCCATGGTGCGATCGACGACGAGCAGGGCCGTGCCCCGGTCGTCCACGACCGGCAGGGAGATGCCGGCCGCGAGAACGCCGCTGGCCCGCCGATTCTTGATCCGGCCGAGCGGCTGGGCGGTCTCGACCATGTACTCGTAGGCGAACCCCGGCTCAACGTCGGCATCGTCGAACTGCGTGGCGTCGGCGGGCAACGTGGCCCGCACCGCTCCCCACGTGCCGTCCGCGAACGCCTTGCGGTAGATCCAGAAACCGCCGCTCCCCTCGACCCGCGGCCAGGAGAGCCGGATCCGCGGCGGTGCCTGGGAGACCGACGCCCGGGCGACGATCACACCGTGGGCCAGGGCGGTCGCCTCGGAAGCCGCGGCCCGCAGGCCGGCGAAGGTGCTGGCCCAGGCCGCGAGCCCGAGCAGGGCGGTCCGAATTCTCCGCTGCGAGCAATGGTTTCGCATGTCGACGCACCTTGAACCAACGGACAAACGGCGGGAAACACGCACCTTACGCGAGCACGAAGGCGGCTTTCAACTCTCCTCGACGGTCGTGCGAGCCGCCGCGTTCCGACAGGGTCCCGCGGCGGATCCGCCGCGGTCGTCGCCGGATTTTTTCGGTCTGTTGACAGCGGCACAGGGCCACCTTAGATTCCGTGGCTCGACCGTGACTCGCTCTGAGTCCCCTGGATGGAGGGGGTTACGGAAGGTTCCGACTCCGGGCCAACGGCCGGACGTCTGTTCCTGCGGCATCGTGGGTCATCCTGCGGGCTGCCGCTCGGCGACGGAAAGGTTCCGCCGCCGGCATCGATTCCGGTTGGTCGTCGCGCGTTGGATTGATTGGAGTTGTCCGGTGGCGGGTCCGACACAAGAGATCATTCGCATTCGCATGGAAGCGTACGACCACGTCGTGCTCGACCAGAGTGCCGCCGAGATCGTCGACACGGCGAAGCGGACGAATTCGGAGGTTCATGGACCGATCCCGCTCCCCACGCGGATCGAGCGGTACACCGTCCTCTCCAGTCCGCATGTCGACAAGAAGGCGCGGCAGCAGTACGAAATTCGGACCCACAAGCGGGTGATCGACATCGTCCAGGCGACTGCCAAGACGATCGAGGCGCTGAACAAACTCAGCCTGCCCGCCGGCGTGGACATCAAGATCAAGGCGTCGTCACGGTAGTTTCAGGATCCCCTTTTTCTCTGCACAGGAGCGCACGGCACGGCATGCTTGGAAGGCGTTGCGGGTAAGGCTGGAACATTGTTCCAGCGCTCCTGCAGCCGACGGCTTCGAGCGTGATCACGAGGGTTGTGGGCAATCGACGGGGCAGTGTCCCGCCGAAAAGTCCGCGTCGCCTCGACGGCGGTGAAACATGGCTGGGAATACCATTGCTGGTTCCGACAAGCAGTCTGCAGGCCGCAAGGGCCTGCTCGGCCGGAAGGTCGGCATGACCCAGATTTTCGCTGCGGATGGCGAAGTCGTTCCGGTCACCGTGATCGAAGCCGGTCCTTGTCCCGTGACGCTGGTGCGCACGCACGATCGCGACGGTTACGCCGCGATTCAGGTCGGTTTCCTCGACAAGCCGCGCAGGCTCGTCAGTCGCTCTGTCCGCGGCCAGGTGGCGCAACTTGACGGGCGGCGTGCAAAGGCCCGGGCCGGCGCGGCCGCCCCGAAGGCCGGTTGCGAGCCGAAGCGGTTCGTTCGTGAGTTTCGCGGCGTCTACGACTCGGCCGAGGTGGGGCAGGTGCTCACGGTTGATCTGTTCGAGGGCGTGGATTGCGTTGATGTCACCGGCACGACCAAGGGGCGCGGCACCGCCGGCGTGATGAAGCGGCACGGCTTCAAGGGACAGCGTGCCAGCCATGGCGTGAAAAAGGTGCACCGCCACCAGGGTGGCACGAGCATGAACACCTCCCCCGCCCGCGTGTTCAAGGGGAAGCGGATGGCCGGCCGCTACGGCAACGAGCGGGCCACGATGCGCAACCTGAAGGTCGTCGGGATCGACAAGGAGCGGAACCTGCTGCTCGTTCGCGGTGCCGTCCCAGGTGCCAACGGCACGTTCGTGACCGTGATGCAGACGAACAAGATCAAAAAGGTCGGGGTGGCCGCCCCGACCGGCAAGAAGAAGGCTGGTGCCAAGTGAACCTCGCCGTCTACGACATGTCCGGCAAGCAGGTCGGGTCCTACGAGATCGACCCCGCCGAGCTCGCGCCCAAGGTGAGCAAGCAACTGCTGCACGATGCGGTAGTCATGTATCAGGCCAATCAGCGGCAGGGGACCCAGAAGACGAAGACCCGGGGCGAGGTGGCGGGCTCGACCCGCAAGTTGTATCGCCAGAAGGGCACTGGCAACGCCCGTGCCGGAGCGCGGCGCAGCGGCACGCGTCGGGGCGGCGGTCACATCTTCGCCAAGCGGCCGCGGGACTTCGGCTGGCGGATGCCGAGGAAGTCGTTGCAGACGGCGACCCGCATGGCCCTCGCTGCCCGGCTTGCGGACGACGAGGTCAAACTCGTCGACCGGCTGGCCGTCGATGCGCCGAAGACGGCCGTTGTCGCCCGGATGCTCGGCGCCCTCGGTCTCGGCGAGCAGACGGTTCTGCTGGCGGCTGACACGCACGACGCCAACGTCTGGAAGAGTGCCAGGAACATCGCCGGCGTCTCGGTGTCACCGGTCGCGGAACTCAATGCCTGGTCGATCCTCCGTCCGAAGTCGATCGTCATGACCACCGCGGCCATCGATGCCTTCCGGGCCGGTGCCAAGGCGAAGGCCGGCGGCAAGCCCAAGGCCGGTGGCAAGCCCAAGGCCGGTGGCAAGAAGGCTGCTGCAGCGGCGCTGAAGCCGGCCGCACGCCGCAGCGCCAAGAAGGAGGCGTAGGAAACAATGGCCGTACCAGTCCCTCCGCCGCCGGCGATCAATCCGCAGCTCGCGCCGCACCAGGTGATCGTCCGTCCGCTCGTCACCGAGAAGGGCATGCACCGCGCTTCCCGGCACAATGCCTATTCGTTCGAAGTCGTCTCGATGGCGACGAAGGCCGACATTCGGCGGGCCGTCGAGGAAATGTTCAACGTGCGGGTCGAGAAGATTGCCGTCCAGAACCGGGTCGGCAAGGTTCGTCGCAGCCGGATGCGACGGAGCAGCGCCAAGGCTTGGAAGAAGGCCGTCGTGACGCTGAAGCCGGAGTTCAAGATCAACCTGTTCTAGGCCGCCGTGGGCGGGGATCACGATCATGGGAATTCGCACCTACAATCCGACAAGCCCCGGTCGCCGTGGCGCCAGTGTCTCCGACTTTGCCGATCTCACGCCCGGCGCTGCAGCGCCCAAGGGGCTGCGGGTCCGAAAGGTCAAGACCGGCGGCCGCAACAACCAGGGAAAGATCACGTCCCGGCATCGTGGCGGCGGCCACATGCAGCACTACCGGCTGATCGACTTCCGACGGAACAAGGACGGCATCCCGGCCAAGGTGGAGTCGATCCAGTACGATCCGAACCGGACCTGCCGCGTGGCGCTCGTCTGCTATGCCGACGGCGAGAAGCGGTTTATCCTCGCACCGGAGGGGATCAAGGTCGGGGCCACGGTTTCGAGCGGCGAGACGGCTCCTCCCGAGGTGGGCAATTGCCTGCCGATGTCGGCTATTCCGCTCGGGATGCAGATCCACAACATCGAACTGCAGGCGGGCAGGGGAGGGCGGTTGTGCCGCTCCGCAGGCTCCTCCGCCGTGCTCGTCGCCCGCGAGGCGCAGTGGGCCCAGCTCACGCTCCCGTCGGGTGAAATTCGCCGCGTGCCCGCGGCGTGTCGGGCCACGATCGGCGCGATCGGCAACGCCGACCACATGAACGTGCGTCTGGGGAAGGCCGGGCGGAGCCGTTGGATGGGCATCCGGCCCCACGTCCGCGGCACTGCGATGAACCCGATCGACCATCCACATGGTGGTGGCGAAGGGCGGACCAAGGGTGGACGGCACCCCGTCAGCCCCACGGGCAAGAGCGCCAAGGGCGGTGGCACCCGCAAGCCCCGCAAGCCGTCGAGTGCCGCGATCCTGCGGCGCCGCAAGAGTCGCCGCTACGGACAGCTGAAGCTGAGGTAACAGGACATGGGACGCAGTTCAAAAAAGGGCCCGTACATCGATCCGCGGGTCTTCGAGAAGGTCGAGGCGCAGCTCTCGTCGGGCAAGCGTGACCCGATCAAGACCTGGTCGCGGTCTTGCACGATCGTGCCGGAGTTCATCGGGCTGACGTTCATGGTCCACAACGGCAAGCAGCACATGAAGGTGTTCGTCACCGAGGACATGGTGGGGCACAAACTCGGCGAGTTCGCCCCGACGCGGACGTTCCGCGGTCACGGTGGCAAGGTCAAGGAGGCCGCCAGTCCGGCCTCCGGAGGCAAGGGCTGAGTCGCGACGGCCCCGCCGCGGGCCGCTGGCGATGATCGAGGTGAACCATGGCATACAAGGCGAGTCACAAGTACGCCCGAATCAGTGCCCGCAAGGTGCGGGCGCTGGCGGATCTGGTGCGCGGCAAGTTTGCCGACGAGGCGCTGGACATCCTGCGGTTTCAGCCGCATCGCGGCGCCCGGATGCTGGAGAAGGTGATTCGCAGCGCGCTTGGCAACGCGGAACAGCAGCAGGCTTCGGGGCTCGACGATCTGGTGGTCGTGGATGCCCGGATCGACGAGGGGCCGATGTTCAAGCGAATCCGGCCGCGGGCCCGCGGCATGGCGTTCGGGATCAAGCGGCGGATGTCGCACATCAAGGTGGCGCTCGATACCGTGGCCGTGGCCGCAGCGGAGTGAGGTGAAGATCATGGGTCAAAAAGTCCACCCTATCGGATTTCGCACCGGCATCACCGAGCCGTGGAAGAGCCGTTGGTACGCGTCGAAGAAGGACTTCCGCGTGCTGCTCATGGAGGACATCCGGGTGCGGAAGTTCCTCAAGACGAAGTACCGCGCGGCGGCGATCCCCAAGATCGAGATCGAGCGGACCCGCGACGAGGTCAAGGTGATCCTCCACTCGGCACGCCCCGGGGCGATCATCGGTCGCAAGGGGCAGGAGGTCGACCGTCTGCAGGGGGAGCTCCAGGAGCTGCTCGGCCGGCGCGTGAACCTCAAGGTCGAGGAGGTGGGTCGGCCGGAGATTCAGGCGCAGTTGATTTCCGAGGACATCGCTGACCAGCTCACGAAGCGGGCGGCGTTCCGCCGGACGTTGAAGCGGGCGCTCGACACGACCATGGACGCTGGTGCCAAGGGCGTGAAGATCCAGCTCGCCGGACGTCTCGGCGGGGCGGAAATGTCGCGCTGCGAAAAGGCGATCGCGGGCTCGATGCCCCTGTCGACGCTGCGGGCCAAGATTGATTACGGATTCTGCGAGGCGCCGACCGCGCAGGGCAACATTGGTGTTCAAGTGTGGGTCAACCAAGGCATGTACGAGGAGACTGGCGATGGCGCTGATGCCCAAGAGGGTCAAGCACCGAAAAAGCCAAAGAGGTCGTATAAGAGGTGACGCCTCGCGCGGCAATCGCGTCGTCTTCGGCGACTTCGGCCTCCAGGCCGAGCAGCCGGGGTGGCTGCCTGCCGCGACGATCGAAGCTGGCCGCATCGCGGCCCAGCAGTACCTCCGCACGGAGGGCCGGCTGTTCGTGCGCGTGTTTCCCCACAAATCGATCACCTCGATCCCGCTTGAGACCCGAATGGGCAAGGGCAAGGGGGAGCCGGAGTATTGGGCTGCCGTGATCAAGCCGGGAATGATCCTCTACGAGATTGGCGGAGTCACCGAAGAGGCGGCCCGCGTGTGCATGGCCCGGCTGGCGCACAAGATGCCGCTGCGGGTCAGGTTCGTGAAGCGGCGGGTGATGTGAGCGGGTGCGGGCGAAACGACTGAGGAAGACGAAACGTGACCAAAGTGCAAGAACTCAGGGAGATGGCCGACGAGCAGATTCGGCTCGTCTGGAAGGACGCTGCCGAGAAGTTGTTTCGGCTGCGGATCCAGGCGCAGACTGAGAAGATCGCCGCCCCCTCGGACCTGCGGAAGAACAGGCGGACCATCGCGCGCTGCCAGACGATCCTCGCCGAGCGCGGCGTGGTCGCCGGCGGCGCTGCCACGGCAGCCGCGGCCGAGGCCGCGGATGCGCCCCAACGCGAGAAGCACGCCCGGCGGCATCGGGCCAGCGGCCGTGCCAAGGTGCGGGCGGCCGGCAAGGGGGGCGTGGCCTCCCAACGGACGTCTCGCAAGCGGAATCCAAGCGGAAAATAACAGCGGAAAGTGACCAGGCCGGGGCCGGAACGGCCCCGAAGCGGAGAGCGACGAATGCCCAGGCGAGTTGAGACCGGAACGGTGACCAGTGCGGCGGCTGCCAAGACGCGGCGGGTGGAGATCCCGCGGATCGTCAGGCATCCGAAGTATGGACGGATCCAGCATCGGCGGACGATCTGCCACGTCCACGACGAGAAGGAGGAGTCCGGGCCGGGGGACTTGGTGGAGATCATCGAGTGCCGGCCGCGAAGCCGGCTGAAGCGATGGGAACTTGTGCGGGTGGTCTCGAAGAGCACGGCCGTTGACGTGGCATCGCTGCGGAGCGGTGCCCGGGCCACGGCGCTCAAGGAGAAGTCTGCACAGGCCGAGGATGCCGCGGTGACCGGCACGGCGGAAGGACGGGCAACATGATCCAGATGCAGACGCGGCTCGTAGTCGCGGACAACACCGGGGCGAAGGAAGTGATGTGCTTCAAGGTGCTCGGCGGGAGCCGGAAGCGCACCGCGGGGCTGGGCGACATCATCGTCTGCAGCGTGAAGAGCGTCATTCCCGGCAGCGACGTCAAGAAGAAGGCGGTCGTGAAAGCGGTCGTCGTCCGCTGCAAGAAGCCCGCGCGGCGTACCGACGGCAGCTATGTCCGGTTCGATACGAACGCGTGCGTGATCATCGACAACGAGAAAAATCCCAAGGGCACACGCATCTTCGGGGCCGTGGCCCGTGAGCTGCGGGATCGCAATTTCATGAAAATCGTCAGCCTGGCGAGCGAGGTGGTCTGATGCTGATCAAGTCCGGCGATCTCGTCGAGGTGAGGTCGGGTGATTCCCGCGGCGTGCGCGGCAAGGTGCTGGCGGTACGGCCGGGCAAGGCGGCGGGCGCCGGCCCGCGGGTCGTCGTCGAGGGCGTCAACCGCGTCTACCGCCACATCAAGCGAAGCCAGAAGAATCCGCAAGGTGGTCGGCTCAGCAAGGAGCTCCCCATCGACGCCTCCAACGTGCTGATCGTGTGCACTGCCTGCGGCAAGGCCACGCGGCTGGGCGCCCGGGTGTCGGCGGACGGGGGCAAGGTACGGTTTTGTCGGGCGTGCAACGCCGAATTGGGCGTGCTGCGCCGGCCACGGGCCGCGACCAAGGCGACCAAGGCATAGGATCGGATACCTGTCGGGGTTCACCCGGCGAATGGAACGAACAGGGACTGAGGCGATGGCAAAAAAAGTGAAGCAAGAGGGAGCAGCGGCGGCGGTCGCGCCGGCGACGGTGCCGCGGCTCTGGGAGCACTACGTGAAGACGGTGCGGCCGCAGTTGGGCAAGTCGCTCAACCGTGAGAACCCGCACGCGATCCCCCGGCTTGTCAAGGTCGTGGTCAACATGGGCGTCGGTGTCGCCGTGACGGAGAAGAAGTTCCTCGAGGAGGCAATTTCCGCCCTTGCCCAGGTCACGGGGCAGAAGCCTATCGCCACGCTCTCCAAGGCCGCCGTGTCGGGGTTCAAGCTGCGCGAGAACCTGCCGATCGGCTGCAAGGTGACGCTGCGCGGCAGGCGAATGTACGAGTTCCTCGACCGCCTGGTTTCGCTGGCGCTGCCGCGGGTCCGCGACTTCCGCGGCCTGTCCAGCACGGCCTTCGACGGCCACGGCAACTACAGCCTCGGCCTGTCGGAACAGATGGTGTTTCCCGAGATCAATCCGGACAAGTTCACGCGGCCGCAGGGGATGAACATCACGCTGGTGACGTCGGCGACTTCCGACGACGACGCCCGCGAGTTCCTCCGGGCCATGGGGCTGCCGCTGAAGAAGGACGACGACGAGGGGGCCGCGGCGTAGCGGCGGACGCAAGTGGCCGGCGAATGGTGCGCCGGACGGGTTTCAACGGGCTGACTGGACCGACATATGGCAAGCAAATCAAAGATCGCGGCCGCCAAGCGACCGCCGAAGTTCTCGACCCGCATCGTGCGGCGCTGCATGCTCTGCGGCCGCCCCCGTGCGGTGTACCGCAAGTTCGGCATGTGCCGCATTTGTTTCCGGAAGCTGGCCGACCAGGGCTGCATTCCCGGTGTGAAGAAGGCCAGTTGGTAGGCGAGCGTCCGGAGTACGACGGAGTTCACGTGAGGGTTCTGCTGACATGATGACCGATCCCATCGCCGACATGCTCACCCGCATCCGCAACGCGGTCCGCGTCGAGCGGCCAAGCGTCGAGGTGCCGAGTTCCAAGGTGAAGCGTGGCTTGGCTGAAGTGCTCAAGCGCGAGGGGTTCATCTGGGACTGGCGCGAGGTCGAGGCGGCCTCGGTGCCGCACATCCAGATGGATCTCAAGTACGGCCCCAACGGCGAACGGCTGATCCGGCACATCCGGCGGGTGAGTTCGCCCGGGAGGCGGGTGTACAGTCGGTCGGTCCGCCTGCGTCCCGTGCTCGGCGGGCTCGGTATCTCGATCCTCTCCACGTCGAGCGGGGTGGTGAGCGATCGCGAGGCCCGGCAGCGAAAACTGGGCGGCGAAGTGCTCTGTGAATTGTGGTGATCGCGGCCGCGGCCGCGGGAAAGGTCGGAGAAGATGTCGAGAATAGGCAAATCACCGGTGGCGATTCCGAAGGGCGTGAAGGCTGCCTGCGAAGGGGGCACGCTCAAGGTGGAGGGTCCGCTCGGCAAGCTCGAGCAGCGGCTGCATCCGGCGGTCACCGTCGCGGTCGATGCGGCTGCTGGCCAGATCACGGTGACCCGTTCGTCGGACGGCCGCCTCGCCAGGTCGGTGCACGGCCTGACGCGGGCGCTGGCCGCGAATATGGTCGAGGGCGTGTCGAAGGGCTACGAGAAGAAGCTGGAAATCGTCGGCGTCGGCTACCTCGCCGCCCTCCAGAAGGACGTCCTCCAGCTCCGCGTCGGCTTCGCCAACGAACTGCAGGTCAAGATTCCGGCCGGACTGACGGTCACCTGCCCCGATCAGACGCACGTCCACATCAAGGGCATCGACAAGCAGCTCGTCGGCCAGTTCGCCGCCGAGGTGCGGGCGCTGCGGAAGCCGGAGCCGTACAAGGGCAAGGGCATCCGCTACGAGAACGAACAGGTCCGCCGCAAGGCGGGCAAGGCGGTCACCAAGTGACGACCCGTTTCTGACGACGGGCTGCACGCACGAGGATCACGACATGGACCACGCACGAACAATCCTGAGGCAACGAGAGCGGCGCCGGTATCGCGTCCGCCGCACGATTCGCGGCACGGCCGAACGGCCGCGGCTCTCGGTGTTTCGCACCCACAAGCACATCTACGCCCAGGTCATCGACGACGCCACGGGCCGCACGCTCGCTTCGGCCAGTTCGATGGACAAGCAGATCCGCGGTCAGTTCGGGTTCGGCGGCAACAAGCAGGCCGCCGAGGCGATCGGCCGGGCCGTGGCCGAGCGGGCCCGGGCGGCCGGTGTGAAGCAGGTCTGTTTCGACCGGGGGCCGTTCCGCTACCACGGCCGGGTCGCGGCCCTGGCCGACGCGGCCCGGGCGGCGGGACTCGAGTTCTAATCACGTCGGCATCAGTCACACCGTCACCGGAGGCAGGCAGCAGTGTCCACTGGCAAGGAATCCCGCTCGGGCGAGTTCGCGGAAAAGGTCGTCAAGGTGCGGCGCTGCGCCACCGTGGTCAAAGGTGGCCGCCGGTTCAGTTTCGCCGGGCTGGTGGTCGTCGGCAACGGCCGGGGCAAGGTCGGATGCGGCTATGCCAAGGCGAACGAGGTTCCCCCGGCGGTCGAGAAGGCGATCAAGGACGGCATGAAGAACCTGATCGAGGTTCCGGTCGAGTCCGGAACGATTCCGCATCGGGTCGAAGGGCGGTACGAGACTTCCAAGGTCGTGCTCCTGCCGGCGGGGCCGGGCACGGGCATCATCGCCGGGGCGGCCGTGCGGGCCGTCTGCGAGTCGGCGGGCATCCGCGACGTGCTCTCGAAGGCCCACGGCTCGACCAATCCCGTCAATCTGGTCAAGGCGGCGCTCGCCGCCCTCAAGCAACTGCGGACCAAGGCCGATGTCGAGAGGCTCCGGGGGGTTTCCCTCTGACGCCAGCGAGGAGAAGGACGGCACCATGAAGATCCACGACGTCAACAAGGGAATCCACGGCAACACCAAGCGGCTGCGGGTCGGTCGCGGGCCGGGCTCCGGCCGGGGCCGCACCGCCGGCCGTGGCAACAAGGGGCAGGGGCAACTTGCCGGCTGGTCGGCGGCGGGAATTTTCGAGGGGGGCGGCACGCCGCTCATCCGCCGGATTCCCAAGCGCGGGTTCCACAACGCCCACGCCCCGATAGTCAAGGGTGTCAACGTGGGCGCCCTGGATGGAGCGTTCGCGGCCGGCGCCGAGGTGACGCCGCAGACGCTGCGGGAGTCCGGCCTCGCGAAGGGAATCTGGCACGAGATCAAGATTCTCGGAACGGGTGACCTGAAGCACGCGCTGCGGGTCTCGGCCCACCGGTTCAGCGCCCAAGCGAAGACCAAGATCGAGGCGGCCGGCGGCACCTGCACCGAATTGCCCGGCCCGGCTCCGGTGGTGAAGCGCGTGAAAAAGGCGTCGCGGAAAAAGCCGGTCGGCGGGTAAGGTGGTGGCGGCGGCCGGCACCACGGCCCGCGGCCCCGCAACCACGAGGAGCGTCAGTCCGTGCTCGAAAAACTCCGCATCATCTTCACGATTCCCGAGCTGCGGCAAAAGATCCTGCTGACCCTCGGGCTGCTGCTGGTGTACCGCGTCGGCTGGCAGGTGCCGCTGCCGATCGTCGATCCGCAGGCGATGGCCGCCTACTCCCAGCAGACGGGCGGGATCGGCGACCTGCTGCGGACGGTGGCCGTCTTTTCGGCGAGCCAGCTTTCCCAGGCGACGATCTTCGGCCTCGGGATCATGCCCTACATCTCCGCCTCGATCATCTTCCAACTGCTGGGCACGGTCTGGCCGCCGCTGGAGCGGCTCTCCAAGGAAGGGGAGGCAGGGCGGAAGAAGATCAACGAGTACACCCGGTACGCCACGGTGCTGATCTGCATCCTGCAGAGCTGGGGCTATGTCGCCTTTCTCGCCTCCCAGCAGGTCGGTGAGCAGTCCTTGATCCAGCCCGGTTTTCTCGTCGACGGCCGGCTGCCGTTCATCTGGCAATTCGTGGCAGTGATGACGATGACGGCCGGCACGATCTTCCTGATGTGGCTCGGCGAGCAGATCGACGAGTTCGGCATCGGCAACGGCATCAGCCTGCTCATCATGGCCGGCATTCTTGCCGGCGTTCCCAGCGCCCTGATCCAGCTCGGCAGCGAGACGAGCTGGGAACTGGGCGGCGGCGGGGGCAAGATGGGGGTGGAGACCTTGATCGTGCTGGCGGCCCTGTTCGTCGGCATCGTCGCCGGGGTCGTGTTCATGACCCAGGGTCAGCGCCGCATCCCGACGCAGAGCGCGAAGCACGTGCGTGGGCGGCGGGTGTACGGCGGCACCAAGCAGTACCTTCCGCTCCGGCTCAACCAGGCCGGCGTGATGCCGATCATCTTTGCCAGTTCGCTGCTCCTGTTTCCGCAGATTCTCTTCCAGTGGCTTTCGGGCCTGTTTCCCGGCAATGCGTTCCTGACGTCGATCCACGAGTCGTTCCAGCGCGGGCAGTCGTATCTCTACAACCTCTGCTACATCGCGCTGATCTACTTCTTCTGCTACTTCTGGACGGCGATCACGTTCAACCCGAAGGAGATGGCGGACAACCTGAAGAACTTCGGCGCCTTCATCCCGGGCTACCGGCCGGGCAAGAGGACGGCCGATTACCTGGAGAAGGTGATGGAGCGGATCACGTACGTCGGAGCCGGGTTCCTCTCGCTCGTCGCCGTGATCCCCACGATCGTCGGCGCGTCGCTCAATACCAACGCGCAGATCGCGGGCTTCTACGGCGGCACGGGGCTCCTGATCGCGGTCAGCGTCGCGTTCGACCTCGTGCAGAAGATCGACAGCCACCTCGTGATGCGGAACTACGGGGGACTGCTCGAGAAGTCCTGATCCCCGGACGTGTCCCCGGCCCGCTGCCCGGGCTGTCGCCTCTTCCTTCCCGTCGCCCGTCCTCGTGTGGTTCGGCCATGCGGATCATCCTCATCGGACCGCCGGGCGCCGGCAAGGGGACGCAGTGCCAGAAGCTGGTGGAACTGCTGCGCATCCCCCATCTCTCCACCGGCGAGATGCTGCGGTCGGCCATGCGGGCCGGCACCGCCGAGGGACTGAAGGCGGCGCGGTTCATGACCAGCGGCCAGCTCGTGCCGGACGACATCATCGTCGGCATGGTGACCCGCCGGCTGGAGTCCGCCGACTGTCGCAACGGCTGCCTGCTCGATGGATTCCCCCGGACGCTGCCCCAGGCGGAGACGCTCGACGATCTCCTCGAGCGCCGGGCGATGAGCGTGGACGGGGTCATCGAACTCGCCGTCCCACGCGATGAACTGGTGCGCCGGATGCTCGCCCGCGGTCGCGAGGACGACGACCCCGGGGTTTTCGCCCGGCGGATCGAGAGCTTCGAATTGCAGACCGCGCCGCTGCTCGACTACTACGCCCGCCAGGGCAAACTGGCGAGCATCGACGGGCTCGGCAGCGCCGAAGAGACGTTCGAGCGGGTGCGCCGGGCGGTCGTGAGTTTCGGTCGCGCGGCTCGCGGTCGATGACGGGCCGGCCGTGCAGCCGCCGCCGCGGCTGGCTATGATGCGGCTGACGGCTTTCGGTGCGCGACGCCTGCGCGTCGTGCAGCGGACGGGGGCCGAACGAACGGAGGAAGCGAGTTCGTGATCAATCTGCGTTCGGCACGGGAAATCGGCCTGATGCGGCGGGCCGGTCTGGCGGTCTGGAAGGCCCATCAGATCGCGGGGGCGATGATCCGTCCGGGAGTCACCACCGGCGAGATCGATGCCGCCGTGGAACGGTTGTTCATCGCCGAAGGGGCGGTGCCCCTGTTTCGCGGCGTGCCGGGGAAGGTCCCGTTTCCGGCCGTCTGCTGCATCTCGGTCAACGACGAGGTGGTGCATGGGATTCCGGGCCGGCGGGTGCTGCGCGAAGGAGATGTGGTCAGCGTCGACACCGGGTGCAGCATCGGTGGCTGGTGTGGCGACTCCGCCGTGACCTATCCGGTGGGGGAGGTGGCCGCCGACGTCGGCAGGCTGCTCGACTGCACCCGCGGCGTGCTCGAGTTGGCGATCCAACTGATGGGACAGCGAAATCGCTGGAGCGACGTGGCGAGCGAGATGGCGAGGTTCGTTCGCGACCATGGGTTCTCGGTCGTGGAGAACTTTGTCGGTCATGGCATCGGCCGCAGCATGCACGAGGATCCCCAGGTGCCGAACTTCTGCACCCCCGCGTTTCGCAAGAACCACGACTTCGAGCTGGAGCCGGGGCTGGTCGTCGCCGTGGAGCCGATGGTGAACATGGGCTCGAAGAAGGTCAGGCTGCTGGCTGACCACTGGACGCAGTCCACCGTCGACGGCATGGCGAGCGCCCATTTCGAGCACACCGTGGCGATCACGGAGGCGGGGCCGGTGGTGCTGACGGCGGCGCCGCGTGGCGGCGAGCAGGGGTGGGAGGGGCCGGCGGCCTGAGCCAACGCCCTGCGGCCGACGCTGCGGTCGTTCGTCGGCAGGCGGGATCCGCAGGGAAAAGGCGGTTTCCTGGCACCCCCTTGTGAACCCGAAATTGCCAACGTATAGTCGTCGTTTTGCCGATGATCCCCCCAAGTCCGCTGCAAAGGCATGGCCGGCCCTGGCCATGAGCTTGTCCAATGAAGGTTCGCGCCAGCGTTCGTCGTATGTGCGAGAAGTGCAAGATCGTCCGCCGTCGGGGCGTTGTCTTCATCGTCTGCGCCGATCCGCGTCACAAGCAGCGCCAGGGGTGAATCGGTCCTCTCCCTGCCGGGCAGCGGGCCTCGCCGGCCCGGTGTCTCCCCGCCGGGGAGCGGAGTCGCCTGACTCGAATTCGGAAGCGAAGAAATCATGCCTCGATTGATGGGTGTCGACATCCCGTCTGAGAAGAAGACCATCTACTCGCTGCAGTACCTCTACGGGGTCGGGCAGCGGGTGGCAAGCGAACTCTGCCACAAGGCGGGCGTCGATCCGCTCGGCCGGGCGCGTGACCTGCACGAGGATGAACTGGCGCGTCTCGCCGCCCTGCTCGACAAGGACTACGTCGTCGAGGGGCAGTTGCGGCGCCAGGTCGCGCAGAACATCTCGCGGCTCAAGGATATCGGCAGTTATCGCGGGTTGCGGCATCGCCGCGGCCTTCCTGTCCGCGGGCAGCGGACGAGAACGAACGCCCGCACGCGGAAGGGGCCGAAGAAGACGGTGGCCGGCAAGAAGGGCGTCAAGGATCTCAAGTAGTCGATGGGTCCCGTTTCGTTCCGGCCGCGAGGGCGCGGATCGGAGTGGGTCAGCGAGGAGCATTCATGTCGAAGGTTGCAAAGGCGAAGAAGCGGACGGTGACGTCCGGCATCGCCTACATCAACGCCAGTTTCAACAACACCACGGTCACGATCACCGATGGCCGTGGCGACACGCTCTGCTGGGCAAGCGGCGGCACGTGCGGCTTCAAGGGAAGCCGCAAAGGCACGCCGTTCGCCGGGCAGTGCGCCGCCCAGCAGGCGGCGGAGAAGGCGGCCAAGTTCGGTGTCAAGGATCTCGAGGTTCGCGTGCAGGGGCCGGGCAGTGGCCGCGAGAGTGCGATCACGGCCCTGCAGGCGGCGGGCATGAACGTGAAGAGCATCGAGGATATCACGCCGCTGCCGCACAACGGCTGCCGGCCGCCGAAGAAGCGGCGGGTGTGATGCGGCTGGCGGCGGGCACGCCGCCAAATCGGGCGGGACAACACTCCACAATCCATTTCAGACGGGCGAGAAGACAACAATGGGACGAATCACTGGTCCGGTATGCAGGCTGTGCCGCCGTGATGGGCTGAAGCTGTTCCTGAAGGGCAGCCGCTGCGACACGCCCAAGTGCGCCTTCGAGCGCCGGCCGTCGCCGCCGGGCATGGTGCAGAAGCGACGCAGCAAGCCGACCGACTACGGCCTGCACCTCCGCGAGAAGCAGAAGGTGAAGCACTACTACGGTGTGCTGGAGCGGCAGTTCCGCACCTACTTCGCCCGGGCTGAGCGCGGCCGCGGCAACACCGGCGAGTCGCTGATGTCGCTGTTGGAGAGGCGGCTCGACAACATCGTGCATCGCCTCGGCTTCGCGGCGTCTCGTGCGGCCGCCCGGCAGATGGTCATGCATGGCCATATCACGATCAACGGCCGCCGGCTCGACGTGCCCAGCTACCTCGTGAAGGCGGGTGATCTGGTGCGGGTCAAGAATCGGGCCAAGAGCCTGCAGCTTGTTCACGCGGCACTCGCGGAGCATCGGCGGGACGTGCCCGATTTCCTCTCGCGGGCCGAGGCCGGGGTGCCGGAAGCGCGGGTCGATCGGCTGCCGGGGACCGACGACGTGTCGATCCCCGTCCAGGCCAACCTGATCATCGAGTTGTGCTCCAAGTAGTGGTGCTGCCGGCAGGCAGCGCCTTCCCGTTTCGATACCAACACGCAGATTTCATCGCGGCCGCCGCTGCCCGGCGGCCGTCCTTCGAGGAGTGAGCGAATGCATATCCGCTGGCGAGGGCTCGAATTGCCCGGTTCCGTCGTGGCCGACGAGAAGACACTGACGCCCACCTACGGCCGGTTCGTGGCCGAACCGTTCGAGCGTGGCTTCGGCACGACCGTGGGGAACAGTTTGCGCCGCGTGCTGCTGTCGAGTCTGGAGGGAAGCGCCGTCACCCAAATCAAGCTCTCCGGTGCCCTGCACGAGTTCACCACGATCAAGGGCGTGCTCGAGGACGTGACCGACATCGTCCTGGCGGTGAAGAGCCTGGTGGTCAAGAATCACAGCGATTCGACGCGGGTGGTTCGGGTGGAGAAGAGCACGCGGGGCCCCGTCACCGGCGCCGACGTCCAGACCGACGACGCGGTCGAGGTCGTCAACAAGGACCTCGTCCTCGCCACGCTCACCGATGACGTGCCGTTCGAACTGGAGATGGTTGTGGAAAATGGTCGCGGCTATGTTCCCGCCAGCGAGCACAGCCAGGCTTCGCAGGAGATCGGCATCATCCCGGTCGACGCCGTGTTCAGCCCGGTGACGCGGGTCAAGTACGACGTCGAGGAGACGCGCGTCGGACAGAAGACGAATTACGATCGCCTCGCCCTGGAAATCTGGACCAACGGCACCGTGACGCCGGAGATGGCGCTGGTCGAGGCCGCCAAGATCATCCGCAAGCACCTCAACCCGTTCGTTGGCTACGCCAAACCCGGGCCGGCGGTCAGCCTGCCCGCTGCCGCCAGCCTGTTTGCCGTCGAAGCGCCGCTGGAAAGCCGCCTCGGAATGCTCGTCGCGGACCTGCGGCTTTCGGTGCGGGCCGCCAACTGCCTCCACGAGGCGGGCATTGAGAACCTGCGCGACCTCGTCGCCCGCTCCCGCGAGGAACTCGCCGAGGTGCGGAACATGGGCGATGTCTCCGTCCAGGAGATCGAGGAGAAGCTGCGCGAACTGGGCCTGCAGCTCGGCATGCAACTGCCTGCCGGGGCCGGGGCGTGAGGATTTTCGGCCGCCCGCCCGGGACTCGGGCGGGGCGAGCCGGAGCGAACTAGTCGAGGAGAAAGTCATGCGTCATCGTCGTAAGGGCCGCGTTCTCGGGCGCAGTCCGTCCCACCAGCGGGCCTTGCTCCGGAATCTTGCCTCCGCTCTGCTCCTGACCGAGCGCGAGGCGGACGCCGGCGAAGTCGGTGCGCCGAAGGTGGCCGGTCGCATCGTGACGACGCTCGCCAAGGCCAAGGAAGTCCGGCCGCTCGTCGAGCGCTGCGTGACGATCGCGAAGCGCGGGATCGCGGCCGGGGGTGCGGCCCGGCAGTTCGCCACGACCGCCGACCGGGATTCGGCCGAGTGGAAGCGCTGGCGTGAGAGTGCGGAGTGGTCCAAGTGGGCCCAGGCGGTCGCTCCGGCAGTCAAGGCGCGGCGCCGCGTGATCCAGCTGCTCGGCGACAAGCAGGCGGCGCGGATCCTGTTCGAGCGGGTGGCCCCGCGGTTCGTCGATCGCCCCGGCGGGTACACGCGGATCCTCAAACTGGCGACTCCCCGCCTCGGCGATGCCGGGCCGCGGGCGATCATCGAGTTCGTCGGGGCTGAAGCCGGCGGGGCGGTGCCAGCCCCGCGGGTCGAGAAGACGGCCGCCCGCTGAGCCTCGGGAAAGCGTTGCCGGCCCAGTTTTTCCGACTCCAGCGGTCCGGTTCACCGGACATGGCGAGTCCGCCTGCCGGGCGGGAATACTCAGACCTCCGGCGGTCGATATAATATTGGGAGAGCCCGGCGGAGAATGATCCTGGTGCTCCAGGCGAGGGTCGAATGCGCTGCGACCATTGCACGATACGGCACGTCGTGACGGCCTTGACGGCCCTGCCTACTTTCCTGGCCTGCGCCTGGCTGATCGCGGGTACGACCGCGGTGGGGGCCGGGCCGGAAGTCGCGTCGGCGTCCCTGCCGCAGGTGCAGTTCATCGACGAGCAACTGGCTGCCGCCTGGACCGATGCCGGCCTCGAACCCGCGCCGCCGGCGGCCGACGGCGAGTGGTGTCGCCGCTTGCATCTCGATCTCGTCGGCAGGATCCCGACCCTCGACGAGTTGCAGCGATTTCTCTCCGACTCCGCGCCGTCCAAGCGGGCGGCACTGGTCGACCGCCTGCTCGGCGACGAGTACGTCGACGAGTACGCCCGTCACTGCACCGACGTCTGGACGACGGTGCTCATCGGCCGGGACGGCCAGAACGATAAGGTCAACCGGCCGGGCATGCGGCAGTACCTGCGGCGGGCGTTCTCCAAGAACACGTCGTACGACCGCCTCATGGAGGAGCTCGTCACGGCGACGGGCGTGAACGCCAACCGGAAGAATGTCGAGGGCTTCAACGGGGCGGCGAACTTCCTCAGCGGCAAACTCGAGGACATGGGGGTCGAGAACGGCGTTCAGGCGACGGCGAAGACGGCCCAGGTGTTCCTCGGCCTGCAGGTGCAGTGCACGCAGTGCCACAACCATCCGTTCAACAAGGGGAAACAAAACCAGTTTTGGGAGTTGAACGCGTTCTTCCGCCAGACCAGGGCGCTGCGCCGGTTCGACGGTTCACGGGACGTGCAGTGGATCGAACTCGTCGATCAGGACTGGGCCGGCGAGGGGGGCAATCCGGAGGAGGCCGAGCTGTACTATGAACTTCGCAACGGGCAGATGAAGGTCGCCTTTCCCGTGTTCATCGACGGCCGTGAGATTTCCAAGACCGGCTACCTCCCGGGAACCCTGGAAAACGGGAACGCGTACGGCGCCCACCGGCGGCACGAGTTGGCGAAGTTCATCAAGTCCAGCCCTTTTTTCCCCCGCGCCATCGTCAACCGGACGTGGGGGCAGTTTCTCGGGTACGGGTTCACGCGTCCTGTCGACGATCTCGGCGAGCACAACCCTCCGTCGCATCCGGAACTCCTCGACGGCCTGGCGGCCCGCTTCGAGGAGGGGGGCTACGACCTCAAGGCGCTCGTCCGCTGGATCGTGCTCTCCCGGGCCTATGGACTGTCCAGCCGGATCACGAAAGACAACGAAGCGGATGACCCGGCGCTCGGCGAGAAGCCGCGATTCTCCCGGTTCTACCTGCGGCAGATGCAGGCCGAGCAACTCTATGAGTCGCTCCTCACGGCGACCCAGGCCGACCGGGCCAGTGGCAATGCCGAGGAAGCGGCCAAAAAGAAGGACCAGTGGCTGTCGCAGTTCGTCATCGCCTTCGGCACCGACGAGGGTGACGACGCCACCACCTTCAATGGTTCGATCCCCCAGGTGCTGATGATGTTCAACGGCGATCTCATCAAGCAGGCGACCACGTCGGGCAAGGGCGCGTTCCTCGACGCGGTGGCGGCAGGGCCGAAGCCGCCGAAGGCGAAGATCGAGGCCCTGTACCTCGCCGCCCTGGCCCGCAAGCCGTCCAAGAAGGAGTTGACGGCGGCCGATGCCCTCGTCAAGGCCCGGGACGGGATCGTGACCGGGGCCCTCCAGGACGTGTGGTGGGCGATCCTCAACTCGAACGAATTCATCATCAACCATTGAACAACGACCGCAGTGCCGGCCCGGCCGGCAGCGGCAGTCGCGGAGGCCATTCCATGGGTCCCTTTCAGAACATCCCCGCCGGCATGTCGCGCCGGCACTTCGTCTCGCACCTTGCCGGTGCCGCTGCCCTCGCCGCGCCGGCCGCCACGTTCACGCAGTCCCTCGCCGCCAACGCGACCGACCTGCGAAAGCGGCACAAGGCGGCGATTCTCCTCTGGATGGGGGGCGGCCCGAGCACCATGGACATCTGGGATCTCAAGCCCGGCGCCGCCACGGGCGGGCCGTTCCGGCCGATCGCCACCTCCGCCGACGGCGTCCAGATCTGCGAGCACATGCCGCTGATGGCCCAGCAGATGCATCACATGGCCGTCGTCCGCTCGCTCAGCACCCGCGAGGCCGACCATATGCGCGGCCGGTACTACATGCACACCGGCTACGTTCCCAATCCGAACGTCGAGCATCCCGGCTACGGATCCGTGATCGCCCACGAACTCGCCAAGCAGGTTGCCGACCTGGAGATTCCGCCGTTCGTGTCGGTGGGCGGGGGGAGCGTCGGCCCCGGGTTCCTCGGGATGTCGTGGGCGCCGTTCACCGTCGATTCGAACGGCAACGTGCGAAACCTCGACATGGGAATCGATCCCGTCCGCCTCCAGCAGCGGCTGGCGATGCTCGGGACCATCGAGAAGGGGTTCATCGGTGAGAATCGCGGCGGCTCTGCCGACGAACATCAGAAGGTGATCGAGAAGACGGTGCGGCTCCTGACAAGCCGCCAGATGGAGGCGTTCAAGGTGTCGAAGGAGCCGAAGGAGGTGCTCGACGCCTACGGCAACTCCGGCTTCGGTCGGGGCTGCATCATGGCCCGCCGCCTCGTCGAGATGGGCGTCCCGTTCGTCGAGGTCGATCTCGGGGGCTGGGACAATCACGCCGACATCTTCACCACGCTGCGTGACCGCAAGCTTCCCGAGCTCGACAAGGCGATGGCTGCACTCGTGGCCGATCTCGCCGACCGCGGCCTGCTCGACGACACGGCGATCATCTGGATGGGCGAGTTCGGCCGTACGCCGAACATCAACGGCGGCGCGGGCCGCGACCACTGGGCGCGGAGCTGGAGCGTGGTCGTGGGCGGGGCCGGCTTCAAGCGCGGCATCGCGGTCGGGGAAACGAGCGCGGACGGCCGCGAGGTGGTGAGCGATCCCTACACGTCGCAGGACGTGATGGCCAGCGTCCTCAAGGCCCTGGGCGTGTCGCTGGAGACGACGTTCACCGCCAAGAACGGCCGTCCGATGAAGATCGCCAACTCGGGCAAGGTGATCAAGGAGTTGTTCGCCTGAGTCCCGAACCCGCCGTGCCCGGGACGCCCCACGCTGCCCGGCCGGATCGGGCGGGGGGTGTGGCCCGGCAGGCGGGCACGGTCCTCCCACTCGTCGGCCAGGTGCTGCCCGTGCTGGGCGAGCAGTTCCTCGCGATCGCCGTCGGATTCACCGACAAGTGGCTGGCCGGGAACCTGTTCGCCGACGAGGCGCCGCTGGCCGCCGTCGGTCTCGTGGCCTATTGCCTGGCTTTCCTGCCGGCGGTCTTCGCCGTCCCGGCGGTGGCCGTCACGGCGCTCGTGGCCCGCAGCGTCGGCGCCGGCGACCGGCAGGCCGCCCGTCGGTTCGGCGCCCAGGCGTTCGTCGTCGGTGCCGCCCTCGTCGTGGCCGGGCTGGCGGTCGCCGCCGCCGTCGGCCCCGGCCTCGTTCGCAGCCTCGGGCTCCCGGCCGCGAGCGCCGATCTGGCCGTCCGCTACCTGGCGATCGTGATCCCGGCCCTGCCGCTGATGATGCTGATCCACGTGGGCGTGGCGATCCTCCGCGGCGCCGGCGACATGCAGGCCGGTCTCGTGGCGATGACGACGGTGAATCTGGTGAACGCCGCCGCGAGTTTCGCCCTCGCCGCCGGTGTCGGCGGCCTGCCCCGGCTCGGCTGGGACGGCCTCGCCTGGGGGACGTTCATCGGCTACGGCTGCGGGGCGCTGGTCGTCGGCCTGCTCCTCGCCCGGCCGGCCACCGGCCTGCGGCCGCGACGGGCCGACTGGCGTCCGCATCGCGACTCCCTGCGCCGGCTGCTGCGGACCGGGCTGCCCGCCGGCATCGACGCGGCGGCCAACTCGGCCTGTCATCTGACCTTCCTGTCGATCGTCAACCGGGTGGGCAACGTGGATGCGGCCGCCCACTCGGTGGCGATCGCCATCGAGTCACTCGCCTTCCTGCCGGGCAGCGCCTTCCAAATCGCCGCGGCGACCCTCGCCGGCCAGTTTCTCGGGGCCCGGGACGAACGCCGGGCCCGGGGGAGCGTGTGGGCGGCGGCGATCGCCTGCGTCGTCCTCATGTCCGCGGCCGCGGCCGTCTTCCTCGGTTTTTCCCGGCCGCTGGCCGCCTGGTTCACCGGCGGCGCCGGCCGGCAGCCCGAGGTGGCCGCCCTGACGGCCGAACTGGTGCGGATCGTCGCCTTCGCCCAGCCGCCGCTGGCCCTGCTCATGGTGTTCTCCGGGGGCCTGCGCGGCGCCGGGGCAACCCGGCTGCCGGCGATCGTGAATTTCGTCAGCCTGATCCTCGTCCGCCTTCCGCTGGCGACGTTCCTCGCCTGGCCGGCCGTGCCCCTGCCGGGCGGGGCCGTCGTTCCCGGCCTCGGGCTGGGCGCGGCGGGGGCCTGGTACGCCATGGCGATCGACCTCACCATCCGCGGGCTGGCGATGCTCGTCATCTTCACCGGCACGAACTGGACCCGCGTCCGGGTGTAGCCCGCCGCGGCAGCCGCTCGGCCGGGGCGTTCGCGCGGCTTGGCATGGCCTCGTCCGCCGGTCACGCTACACTCTGGGGGACAGCGTCGGTGGTGCGGCCCGCGACGGTCCGTCATGAGGAGCATGAATGGCAGCGGTCGATCTCGATGTCGAACACTGGAGCACCGCGGATGCCGCGGAGCTCTACGAGGTGTCCCGTTGGGGCAACGGTTACTTCTCGGTCAGCCCGACCGGCCACCTGCTCGTCCATCCGGACAAGGATCCGACGAGGAGCATCGACCTCAAGGCGCTCGTCGATCGCCTCCAGGTCCGTGGCATCGACCTGCCGATCCTGCTCCGCTTCGCCGACATCCTCCAGCACCGGCTCGGCGAGATTCACGGCGCCTTCGCCAGCGCCATGAAGGAGAGCGGCTACCGCGGGGAGTACTGCTGCGTGTACCCGGTGAAGGTCAACCAGCAGCGGCAGGTGGTCGAGGAGGTGCTCCGCTTCGGCCGGCCCTATCGCTTCGGCCTCGAGGCCGGCAGCAAGCCCGAACTGCTCGCCGTCATCGCCCTGGCGGACAACGAGACGCCGATCATCTGTAACGGCTTCAAGGATGCGGAGTTCATCGAGACGGCGATGCTCGCGCAGAAGATCGGCCGGCACATCATCCCGGTCGTGGAGCGGTTTTCCGAACTGCAGCTGATCCTCGACTACGCCGAGAAACTCGGCGTCCGGCCGCGGATCGGCATGCGGGTCAAGCTCGCCACCCGGGGCAGCGGCCGCTGGCAGTCGTCGGGCGGGTTTCGCAGCAAGTTCGGCCTCACTGCCAGCGAGCTGGTCAAGGGGCTCGACCTGCTGGCGTCCCGCGGCATGGAGGACTGCCTGCAGTTGCTCCACTTTCACCAGGGGAGCCAGATCACCAACATCCGCCACATCAAGGGAGCGCTCAACGAGGCATCGCGGATCTACACCGAGCTGGTGAAGCGCGGCGCCGGCCTGCGCTACCTCGACGTCGGCGGCGGGCTGGGGGTGGATTACGACGGCTCGCAGACCAACTTCGAGTCGAGCGTGAACTACAGCCTCCAGGAGTACGCCAACGACGTCGTCTATCACGTCCAGAACGCCTGCGACGAGGCGGGCGTGCCCCACCCGACGATCGTCTCCGAGAGCGGACGGGCCGTCGTCGCCTACCACAGCATGCTGATCTTCGGCGTCCTCGGCGTTTCGGAGCAGGGAGGAAGCGGCGAGGTCTCCGAGCCCCCCGCCGATGCCGAGCAGCCGCTCCACGACCTGATGGAGACCTACCAGGGGATCAACGTCCGCAATTTGCTGGAGAGCTACCACGACGCCCAGCAGGCCCTCGACACGGCCATGAACCTGTTCGCCAGCGGCTACCTGCCGCTCGATCAGCGGTCGGCCATCGAGAACCTGTACTGGGCGATCTGCCGCCGGATCGCCAAGCTGAAGAACAGCCTCGAATACGTCCCCGAGGAGCTGGAGGGGCTGGAGGCCACGCTCTCCGACACGTACTTCTGCAACTTCTCCCTTTTCCAGTCGATCCCCGACAGTTGGGCGATCAAGCAGCTGTTTCCGGTGATGCCGATCCACCGCCTCGACGAGCGGCCGACGCATGCGGCGGTGCTCGGTGACGTGACCTGCGACTCGGACGGCAAGATCGACCAGTTCATCGACCGCCGGGACGTGAAGCGGACGCTGCCGCTGCATGCCTGGCGGAACGAGCCCTATTACCTCGGGGCGTTTCTGATCGGCGCCTACCAGGAGATCCTCGGCGACCTCCACAACCTGTTCGGCGACACGAACGCCGTGCACGTCAGCCTCGACGACCGCGGCGAAGCCGTGGTCGACGCCGTCATCAAGGGCGACACCGTCCGCGAGGTGCTCGACTACGTCGAGTTCGACGCCGGCCAGCTCGTGCAGCGGCTCCGGGACTCGATCGAGCAGGCGGTCCGCGAGGGGCGGATCTGCGACAGCCAGGCGGGCCGGTTCCTCAAGTTCTACGAGGAGGGACTGGGGGGCTACACGTACCTCGAGGAGCCGGCCTGAACGCGCCGCCTGCGGCGGCATCAGGCTGTGACGCGGGCCTCGAGCGGCTCGCCGCGCTGGAAGTGGACGAGGTTGCGGACCGTCTGGGCGGCGATCGCCTGCAGGGCGTTTCGCGTGAAGAACGCCTGGTGCGCGGTGACGACGACGTTGGGAAACGTCAGCAGCCGCATGAAGACGTCGTCGGCGATGATCGAGTCGCTGCGGTCCTCGAAGAACAACTCGGCCTCCTCCTCGTAGACGTCGAGGCCGAGGTGCCCGATCCGCCCCGACTTGAGCCCGGCAATCACCGCGGGCGTGTCGATGAGCCCGCCGCGGCCGGTGTTGATCAGCATCACGCCCGGCTTCATGCGGGCGATCGCCTGCTCGTCGATGAGGTGCCGGCTGGCCGCCGTCAGCGGACAGTGGAGCGTGACGATGTCGGCGGCGGCGAGGAGCTCGTCGAGGGGCACGAACCGCACGCCGCGGGCCACGAGCGCCGGATCGGGTCGTGGATCGTGGGCCAGCACGCTGCAGCCGAAGCCGAGGAGGATCTCCACCACGCGGCTGCCGATCCTGCCCGTGCCGACGACCCCCGCCGTGCGGCCGTGGAGGTCGAAGCCGAGCAGTCCCTGGAGCGAGAAATCCCCCTCGCGGACCCGGTTGTAGGCCTTGTGGAGCTTGCGGTCGAGCATCAGCACGAGGCCGATCGTGTGCTCGGCCACCGCGTGCGGCGAATACTCCGGCACGCGGGTCACCGGGAGCCCGAGCCGGGCGGCCGACGCCAGGTCGACCTGGTTGTAGCCCGCGCAGCGGAGGGTCACGAGCTTCACGCCGAGGGCGGTGAGCGCCTCGAGGGTCGCGGCGTCGAGCGTGTCGTTGACGAAGCAGTTGACGGCGGTCGCTCCGTCGGCGAGCCGGGCCGTGTCGCGGTCGAGCCGGGCCTCGAACCAGGCCCACTCCAGCGGCAGGCCGGCGGACGCGGCGGCGAGGAACTCGCGGTCGTAGGGCTTGATGGAGAAGGCGGCGATGCGCATCAGGGGGCTCCCGGTCGGGGCAGGAACGACGCTCGGACGAGTGTACGGAAAATCCGGCGCCGAGCCCGATTTCCACCGTTCCGGGCGCGGAGAAACGCCCTCGCCCGCCGCTTTGCGGCCTGCTATCCTCCTGCCCCCAGTTCGCCCGTGGAGCCAGCACCCATGCCCCTGCCACGTTCCTCGTCCGTGCCCCCGCGGTGCCGTCGTGTCCGCCCGGCCCTGATCGTCTTCGTGCTGTGCTGCGGTTTCGGCGCGGACGGCCCGGCGCAGCAGCCGCAGTTGCAGCAGCCGCAGTTGCAGCAGCCGCAGTTGCAGCAGCCGCAGCAGCCGCAGCAGCCGCAGCAGCCGCAGCAGCCGCAGCAGCCGGCGATGCAGCCGGCGATGCAGCCGGCGATGCAGCCGCCCCGGCAGCAACAGGCCCCGCAGCTCACGCCGCAGCAGCAGGCCGACCTCGACCGCCTGCTCGCCGCCTGGGAGGCCCGCAACGCGGCGATCACGACCTGGTCGTGCCGGTTCATCAAGTGGGAATACAACGCCTGGAGCCCGCTCGATGCCAGGGGGGTTCGCAAGCAGTTCGCCGAGAGCACGGGCGAACTCAAGTACGCGGCCCCCGACAAGGGGTCGTTCCGCATCAAGGACACGAAGAAGTGGAACCCGCAGACGGAACGGTACGAGCCGCAGGCCGGCGACGTGGGCGAGCACTGGGTCTGCAATGGCGCCAGCATCTACGAATTTCGCCACGTCGAGAAGCAACTGCGCGAGACCAAGCTGCCCCCCGAGATGCAGGGCAAGGCGATCAGCGACGGTCCGCTGCCGTTCGTCTTCGGTGCCAAGGCGGAGACGCTCAAGAAGCGGTACTGGATGCGGATCGTCACGCCGCCCAGCGTGCAGGGGCAGATCTGGCTCGAGGCCCGACCCCGGTTCCAGGCCGACGCGGCGAACTTCTCCAAGGTGGAGCTCATGCTCCAGACAGCGAACCTGATGCCGGCCGCGATCCAGATCTTCAAGCCCGGCGGCCAGGATCGTGACGTCTATCAGTTCGATCCGGCCACCAACATCTTCGACCGGGGGCTCGATCTGATCCGCGACTTCTCCAAGCCCGCCACGCCGTTCGGCTACCGCTACGTCCTCGAGGATCTGCAGGGGCAGCAGCCCCCCGGGCCGGCCACGCCCCCGGGGGCTTCCCCGCCACCCGGTTCGCGGCCCCCGGTTCCCGCGAACCTGCCCCGCTGACACAGCGCCGGCCAGCCCTCCCGGTGCCGTTCCCGCCCCCGGCGTGCGGGGCGTTCGTGACCGCTCCGCGCGGGGTATACTTCCGGACCCGCCCGCAGCCGAGGTTCTCGATGCCGATCGTCGATCCCTCCCATCCCCTGTTCCTGCTCCTCCAGCGGGACCAGCGGTACACGCTCGACGCCTACCTGTTCGTCCTCGAATCGCTGTCGTTCGCCCAGGAGTCGCTGGGGCTCGGCGCCGAGCCGGCGGCCGAGGAACTGGAGCCGGCTGCCGAGCCCGTCGAGCAACGGCCCACGAAGTCGAAGGCCAAGGGGGGCAAGAGCCGGGCCCGACGGGCCGAGCGGCACGTGTCGGGCCAGCAGCTCTGCGAGGCGGCCCGGCTGTACGGGCTGCAGCAGTACGGCTACCTCGCCCCCAAGGTGCTGGAGGCCTGGGGCATCACGCGGACCGACGATTTCGGCGAGATCGTCTTCAACATGATCGACATCGGCCAGATGCGCAAGACGCGGTCCGACAAGCGCGAGGACTTCCAGGCGGTCTACGATTTCGGCGATGCCTTCGCGCGGGACCTCGAGTTCGTCGTGCCGGATCCGGTCTGAGCAGGGAGGGATGATGGCCGCCGAACCCGACGCCGGCCGCGGCTCCCTGCCAGGCGTGCTCCTCATCGGTGCGCTCGAACTGGTCTGGTTCGCCTTCCTCGCCTGGATGGCGTGGCGACCATGAGCCGTTTCCAGACGCTGATCGCGGTCGGGTTGGCCATCGTGCCCCTCGGCCTGTACCTCGTCGGCATCGGCTGCCTGCACCTGCGGCGCCGACCGAGCCTGCTGCAGGGAAGCCTCGACTTCGCCCTCCTCGCGGCCGGTGTCGCCGGGCTCGTCCTCGTCGGGCCGCTGGCCCTGCTCGCCCCGTTGGCCGACGGCATCCCCTCGGTCGCCGGCGTGCCCGTGCTCCTCGCCGGCTTCCTGCTTCTCGTGGCCGTCGCCGTCCTCGCCATGCGGCCGCGACTGGTGATCTACAACATCACGCTCGACCAGTTGCGGCCCGTCGTGGCGGAGGTCGTCGCCGGCCTCGATGCCTCGGCCCGCTGGGCTGGGGAGACGGCGGCCCTGCCGGCCCGCGGCATCCAGGTGCACCTCGACGGCCGCGGCTCGATGCGCAGCGTGAGCGTGGTCGCGGTCGGGTCCCGGACGAGCCCCGAGGGCTGGACGGAGTTCAGCCGCCGGCTGCGTCAGGCGGTCGGCCGACTGCGGGTCCGATCGAGCCCGTGGGGCGGACTGTTCGGCGGCCTCGGCGGGATCGTGCTCGTCGCGGCCATCTCCCTCGCGCTCGGCGGGCTGCTGTTGCCACGCCGGTCGGCACCCGCGCTGAGCAGCCCCCAGCCCCGACCTCCCGCCAGCCCCGCCTCCGGAGCCTCGCATGACCCTCCCCATCGACCTGTCTGCGCATGAGATCAACGTCCCGACGGTGATCCGCAACGCCTCCCCCGGGCGGCTCTACGAGGATGCCGTGTCCCGCGAACGGGCCGCGATCGTGGAGAGCGGTGCGATCGCGATCCGCTCGGGAGTCAAGACGGGCCGCAGCCCGGGTGACAAGCACGTCGTCGAGGCGGCCCAGTCCCGGGCCGACGTCTGGTGGGGGCCCGTCAATCATCCGATCGACGAGCACACCTTCCTCCTCAACCGCCAGCGGGCGATCGACTACCTCAACACCCGCGACCAGGTCTACGTCTGCGACGGCTACGCGGGCTGGGACCCGGCCTGCCGGATCAAGGTTCGCGTGATCTGTGCCCGGGCCTATCACGCCCTGTACATGCACGACATGCTGATCCGCCCCGCGCTCGACGAGCTGGAGCGGTTCGGCAGCCCGGACTACGTGATCTACAACGCCGGCCAGTTTCCGGCCAATCCGTTCACGAGCCAGATGACCAGCCGCACGAGCATCGACCTGTCATTGGAACGCCGCGAGCAGGTGATCCTCGGCACCGAGTACGCCGGCGAGATGAAGAAGGGCGTGTTCACCTACATGCACTGGCTGCTCCCCGCCCGCGGCGTGCTCTCGATGCACTGCTCGGCCAACGAGTCGCTGCCGGAGGGGGGCGGCGCGGGGGAGGTGGCCCTGTTCTTCGGACTCTCCGGCACCGGCAAGACGACGCTCTCCGCCGACCCGCGGCGCCGGCTGATCGGCGACGACGAGCATGGCTGGGGGCCGGACGGCGTCTTCAACATCGAGGGGGGCTGCTACGCCAAGTGCATCCACCTGACTGAGGCCCGCGAGCCGGAAATCTGGCGGGCGATCCGCTTCGGGGCGGTGCTGGAGAACGTGGCCTACGACGCCGAGACGCGGGTCGTCGACTACACGTCGAGCGCGATCACGGAGAATACCCGGGCCGCCTATCCGATCGAGCACGTCGCCAACGCCAAGCTCCCCTGCGTCGGGCCGCATCCGCGGAACGTGATCTTCCTGACCTGCGATGCGTCGGGCGTGCTGCCGCCGGTGAGCCGGCTGTCGCGGGAGCAGGCGATGTATCACTTCCTCTCCGGCTACACGGCCCGCGTGGCGGGAACGGAGATGGGGGTCTCGGAGCCGCAGCTCGCCTTCTCGGCCTGCTTCAGCGCCGCCTTCCTCGTCCGGCACCCGGCTGTCTACGCCCGGCTGCTCGCTGAAAAACTCGCGCAGCACGGCACGCGGGTCTGGCTCGTCAACACCGGCTGGACCGGGGGTGGCTACGGCACGGGGCGGCGCATCGACCTCGGTGCCACGCGCCGGATCATCGACGCCATCCATGCGGGCGCGGTCGATGCCGCAGCGCTGGAGCGGGACCCGGTGTTCGGCCTCGACGCGGTGACGCAGGTGCCGGGCGTGGACGAGAAGCTGCTCGTGCCGTGGCGGGCCTGGGGCGATCCAGCCGCCTGGGAGGGAGCCGCCCGCCGGCTCGCCGGCCGGTTCCGGGAGAACTTCCGCACCTATGCCGCGGAGGCGGGTGCCGCCGTCGCCGCGGCGGGCCCGGCATGACCGCCGTGGTGACGCCGATGCACACCGACGACACCGTGACACCGCCGCCTGACGGGCCGATCGCGGCGACGGCGGCCCACGCGCAGTTGCTCCTCGACTCGTTCGTCCGGTTGCTGGGGCGTGAGCTCATCGACCGGGCCGGGACGCCGGTCGAGCAGGCCGGGCGGCTGTTTCGGGCCCCGTTCGTCGTCGTGTCGCACGGCACCGAGGCCGATCCGATCCTGACCTACGGCAACGCGGCGGCGCTGGCACTCTGGGAACTCGACTTCGACACGTTGCTGCGGACGCCGTCGCGGCTCACCGCCGAGCCGGTGCACCGCGACGAGCGGGCGCGGCTCCTGGAACGCACCTGGCGCGACGGGTTCGTGGACGACTACTCGGGCATCCGGATCTCGAGCACCGGGAGGCGGTTTCGCATCGAGCAGGCGATCGTCTGGAACCTCGTCGATGCCCGCGGGGGATACCATGGGCAGGCGGCGACGTTCGACCGCTGGACGCCGCTGCCTGCGGGCGAGCGCCAGCCGGAACTTTGACAGCCGGGTGCAGTCGCCTCTAATCTCAGCGTGTCGTCGCCCCGCCCGTTCCGCGCCAGGAGAATCCCCATGCCAGTGCCCGAGTTTCGCAGTCTGCTCGTCGTCGGCTTCGTGTGCGCGTCCCTTTCGATGATGCTCTCCGCCCGGGCCGAGACCGGCACGCCGCTGGCGGGCGAGATGAAGTCGATCGACGGCAAGCCGGTCGACCTCGCCGCCTACAAGGGGAAGGTGGTGCTGATCGTGAACGTCGCCAGCCGTTGCGGTGCGACGCCGCAGTACGCGGGCCTGCAGAAGCTGTACGAAGCCCACAAGGACAAGGGCTTCGTGGTCCTCGGCTTCCCGGCGAACGATTTCGGCGCCCAGGAGCCGGGGAGCGACGCCGAGATCGCCACGTTCTGCACGAAGGACTACGGCGTCACGTTCCCGATGTTCTCCAAGATCACCGTCAAGGGGCAGGGCAAGGCGCCGCTCTTCAAGACGCTCACCGAATCGTCCGACCCGCCGGGCGAGGTGGGCTGGAACTTCGAGAAGTTTCTCATCGGCAAGGACGGCAGGATCGCGGGGCGGTTCAAGACCCGCGTTGCGCCCGACGACGCCGCGTTCGTCAAGGCGATCGAGGCCGAACTGGCCAAGTGAGCCGCGGCCGGCCTGCTACGCGGCCCGCGTGCCGGAGGTGTTGCGAACGGTCGCTGTCGTGATCGTGCGCCGAACCACCGACGTCGGCCTTCCTTGTGCCTCGCGGTAGGCCCGGACCACGTATTCACCGACGATCGCCAGGGCCGTCGTCTGCACGGCGGCGACGAGGCAGACGACGGCGGTCATGGCCGCCAGCGAAACGCCGGCCGGCGGGGCCGGCGCGGTCCAGGCCGCCAGCGTCGCGGCGGTCGTCGCCAGCGCGCCGCTGACCGCCAGGCCGCCGGCGGCCGTCCACGTCAGCCGCATTGGCGCGTCGGACGAGAGCACGAGCGCGTCGCCGGCGAGCTTGAGAAGTTTCCAGGGGGAATACTTCGTCGTGCCGGCGCGGCGGGCGTGGCGGTCGTACCAGACCGGCTCGTGGCGGAAGCCGGCCCAGGGAATCAGGCTGCGCAGGTAGCGGCGCCGTTCGGGGAGCGCGTTGACGGCATCGGCCACCGCCCGGTCGATGAGCTTGAAGTCGCCGGTGTCGACCGGCATCGGGTAGGGAATGAGCCGGGCGAAGAAGCGGTGGAAGAGGCTCGCGGTGAAGAGCTTGAAGGGCGTCTCGCCGGCCCGCGAGCGGCGCCGTCCGTAGGCCACGTCCACGCCGCCCCGCCACGCCGCCACCATCTCCGGGATCACCTCAGGTGGATCCTGGAGGTCGGCGTCGGTGATCACCACCGCGTCACCCCGGGCCATGGCCAGGCCGGCCGACATCGCCGCCTGCTGGCCGAAGTTGCGCGACAGCTCGACCACGGTCACCCGCGTGTCGCGGCCGGCGATCGCCTCCAGCCTGGCGAGCGTGGCGTCGCGGCTGCCGTCGTCGACGTAGATGATCTCGAAGTCCATGCCGGTCGTCGGCAAGACCTCGACCAGCCGGTCGTGGGTCGCGTCGATGACGTCCGCCTCGTCATGGCAGGGGATCACGACGGAGAGCAGGCCGCGACCGGACCGGCGGCCGGCGGCCCGCGGGCTGCAGGAAAGGATGGTGTCGGCTTCGTGTGTCTGGCTCATCGCGTCGTTCCCCTGGCGGTCGCCGTGCGCTCGGCCGGTGCGTCCTCGAGCGCGCCGATCGCGAGCACGTCGTGCCTGCGGAACGCCGGCCGGATGCGGCCCACGATCCCGAATCCCGCCGGCAGGGAGCCGGCGACGTGGGGATAGTGATCCTCCGGCACGAGCAGCACCGCGTCGCGGCCGGAATGGAGGAACCGGCCGGCCGCCTCGTCCCCTTGCATCGTGAACTGGGAAACGTGGCCGTTGGAGTAAAAGATGACGTTCGGGCTCGCCAGCAGGTAGGTGCCGAGGCGGGCCGCGCCGCCGGCGCGGGCCTGGATCGCCTGCACGAACCCGGGCAGGGGGTTGGCCGCGGCGAGTCGCCGGCCGGCGGGGCCGACGGCGAGGGCCGTGAAGCAGAGTGCGGACGCGGCGAACGTGGCGACGGCGGCCCGCGGGTCGCGGCGGGCCAGCAGGCCGCAGGCGACGGCGGCGCCGACAGGCACGAGTCCCACGAGGGCGGCCGGTTCCACGCCGGGGAGCCCGTGGCGGG
>Ga0208721_1000005_pt1 | contig 46992 bp, 52 predicted proteins | sample LakMenEpi17Aug10_FD_150705 | JGI IMG/M metagenome (GOLD analysis project Ga0208721, IMG submission 150705) | Freshwater microbial communities from Lake Mendota, WI - 17AUG2010 deep hole epilimnion (SPAdes) | ecosystem: Environmental > Aquatic > Freshwater > Lentic | place: Lake Mendota, Madison... | reverse complement strand
GTCTTGTTTCGTTTCGTTTTTCATACTGTGGGCCGTCAAGGTCTCATAAAACGCTTTCCGTGTCAACTCCTCATTCGCAGTTCTTCCAAAAAACCTCGGCAAACATTGGTTGAAATCGTGGTCGAAAAGTGTATGTCTACGTCATGCCAGCGCTGGAAAACAAGCTGCCCGAGGTGGATGGAAGGTCGCTGAACCGAAGGGAAGGGCGGAGTCAAGTTGTGCTGTCTCTGGCTCGGGCAATGGAGCCTGGCATGATGGCGCTACGGTTGCGGCGCTGCGCTGTGGACATGGCGGAGATTGCCCAGGACACAGGAAGCCCGGCACCGGACCGGATCGCCGCTGCGAAAGCGCTAGTGGCCGTCCAGGCGCAGATCATGGAAGTGATCGGGTGGACCAAGCGCCCCGCATCCGCTCCTGGTGGAAAGCGCCCCGCTCCCATGCTCGATGTCTCCCCTGCCGGACCCCCAGACCTAGACACCTAGGACCACAAGGTATCCGACCGGACCGGACCGACAGACGGCCGCGCATCTGGTCACGATGCAGCCAGCGCCGCTCCCGGCCCCGTGGGACCCGTAAGGGATTCCTTTGCGGCCTAGACCGTCCCCACCCCCTGCCCCCGGTAGGGACCGCCCCGGCACCGGATCGCATACGGGACCCCCTCCCCAATACCTAGGCCATTTTCCAAACCGACATAGAACGCTTTACCATGGGGGGTGGTGTGAGGGGTCTGTGAGGGGTTTGGCCTTACCCTCACCCTGCGTTTTTGCCCTGATTCTTAGGACTTATCTCTCTTCTGGTAGGGGGTATAAGAGGTAATAGAAGGGTTGCTGGTTCCCAAGACTGCGGCATCCGCCAGAATTTGCGGCTGCGCCAAAAAAAATCCCCAGCCGTCCCAGCGAGACCTTGGCGACCCCCTCTCGCACCCTCACCCTGATTTTTTCGAGACATCGGTTTGGAGTCCTGTTTACGGGGGTCAAACGCAGGGTGAGAGGGGGGCCCAACCCTCACTAGACCCTAAACAGAGCCTCGCCCTGCGTCGGGCCATCCGTTGGTTAGATCCTCTTCGTTTTCAAGGATCTTCCACCAGTTGCGCTGGCTTGCCCGAAACTTCCTGACTCGTTGCGGAAACCGTTTTGCGAAGCGACCGAAGAGGACCGCGAAGGTCACGGCGTCGTAAGGCGTATTCTGTTGTGTCTTGTAGAGGTCGTCCATGGAGCCAGACCATTCGGCAGGCGGCCATTGGAATGACTTCTCGAATCGTTCGTCGGCCGAGTCCACAGGTGTGGTTGCAGCTTTGTAGGTCGTCCAAGCGTGGATGTAATCGTCAGTGACCTTCAGGTGCGGCATCTTCAATGCGTAATGCTTCAGCTTGGTCCAATCTTCCGGGTTCGCGTTGAAGTTTGAGCGGTGCATGGTCATGCCGACGCTCCACCGTTTTAACTGCCATGTTATGTTCACGAACGTATGATTGCGACCCCTCCACTGGCCGTCAACTCCAGGTTTCCGTTTTCTTCGGCGGCGAAATAGCCCACTTCACCTTGCCGTTGGTCTTGGTCTTCTTGATGCGCTCCGGATCCTGCTCATGCAGCCGAGCGAGGTAGACGCCGCAGGCGGTGTTGAAGCGGAAGAGGCGGTCGGCCTCGCGGGAATACTTGGAGTCGCGGAGGATGGTTTCGAGGTCGGCGGCGGTGCCTCGCCAGGTGAGGAACTCGTTCTCGAAGATCACGGTGTCGATGAGGCCGATGAGTTGGTGCTCGGGCGACAGCTGCATGAGTTCTTCGAGGATGGCTGGGTGCTGGTAGGCTTTCAGGCCACAGCGGGGTTCGACTAGGTGCTCAGGCACCGTGAGGCCGTCGAGGTAGTGCGCGAAGGCTGGCAGTTCGGTGTCGATGATGTCGCGGAGGACTTCGATTTCGGGGCCGGGCCACGGGAGCGGATTGCGGACGCAGCGCAGGATGATGAGCTTGTCCATCAGGGAGGGGTCGAGCGGGGGGAGGACTTGGAGGTTCTCGGGCTCGTCGTTGAGGGAAATGGACATGGCCCAGATGGGGCGGAGCGTGACGGCTTGGCGGTTCTTGGGGTGGCAGGACTGGTCGATGTCGAACAGCATGGATTTGATGTGGGAGCCGAGGGAGCGCCGGGAATGGATGTCGCGGCCGGGTGCCTCATCGGAGATGCAGAGGTGTTCAGAGGCGAAGAGGTCGCCGTTGAACTCGGTGGCGCCGGACATATAGCGGTAGGGCTTGGCGATGCGGCCTCCGAGGAGTTTGGTGATGACCTGAGCCTGGACGAAGGACTTGCCGCACGCGGCTGGGCCGACGAGGGCAAGGGCTTGGCTGGCTCGCCAGGTGTTGGTGAGGACGGCGCGGCGACGGAGCGCCAGCCAGAAAATGAGGCGCCAGTATTGGTCGTCGTTCTGGTCGAGGAGGTTGTGGAGGTAGGTCTGGATGCGGGCGCAGTCGCCGGGGACGGATTCCAGTAGCGCGACGGATTCGGTGACCAGGATGTTGCCGTAGAGACCGGCGCGGTGACCGGCCACGCAGCCGGCATACCGGATCCGGGTGTCCCGGGTGCGGCGCAGGAGTTCACGGTCCACGTCGGAGGCGCCCGTCTGGTCCTTGGTGGGGGAGACGCCGGACTCGGTGAAGAGGGTGCGGACACGCTCGCCGTTGATCTGAGCGTAATCGCCCCAGGAGTTGCGGGTCCACCACTGGCCTGAATTGGGGTCGTAATGGAGGTCGTCGAGAGGGTTGGCCGAGGCGGGTTTCGGTTGGGCAGGCGCCGGCCGTGGCAGGTCGCCAGCAGCGTCGAGGAGGCCCTGAATGGAGATGTCAACGGGGATGGGGTCCGCGAGGTCCCAGCCGTCGGGCAGGGAATCAGGGAGATGGACGACGCGGGCGGCCGGGAGGCGGGCTTTCAGGTAGATCATAGCGTCCCGGCCGGGTTTGTCGTGGTCGGGCCACAGGAAAATCGGGGTGGCTCTGGTCAGCAGGGGGTCGATAGTAGCGCGGGCGACCCGCTTGGACCCGCCCTGCCAGGTGATGACGACGTGGGACGGAAAGAGCTTAGAGGCGGCGACGGCTGTTTTCTCGCCCTCTACGATAAGGACGGGGTCGTTCGGGCGCCGGGTGAGGAGGTGGAGGTTGAAGAGGGGGACCGGGTCGGGGTTGGGCCAGCCCTTCCAGCGCCAGTGACGGGGGTTGAGTGGGTCGGGAAGCTGGTTATCGGGCGGCAGGAGTCGGAGGGGGCGCACGTCCTTGGAACCGTCCGGGAGGTCGAAGCGGACGACGTAGGCGTGGATCGTGCCGTCTGGGTTGTGGTAGGGCCAGGCGGCGGTGCCGTAGCGGTACGGCTCGGTGACGCTGGTGCGGTGGCCGTGCTTGAGGGGGTCGAACGTGCGGTGGGTGGGTTGGTAGTCGTCGCGGATGCCGAGGAATTGCCGAGCCCAGGCGGCTGCCCTGCCGATGGGAAGGGTCTGGTTCTGGGCGACGAGGGCGAGGAGATCGCCACCCTCGCCAGCTGCGTGGTCGTACCAGAGGCCCTGCTTGGGGCCCTGGAGTTCGACGTACAGGGAGTCGCCGGCGTCACCGAAGACGTTGCCGATGACCCACTGGGTGCCGATGCGGCGACCGGAGGGAAGGAGTTGAGTGCAGAGTTCTTCAACGCGGACGGCGAGTGCGTCCGCGAGTTCGTGGAGTTCCATGGGTGCTTGTAGGGGTTGTGAGGAGGTGTCAGTCCTCGGAGTTCAGGTCGTATTCGTTGGCCTCAAGGAGGGCCGTCTGGAGTTGGTCAGGTGTGGGCGGGTTGCTGCCGCAGATCATACCGAGGAGCTCGTAGAAGCGGTAGGTGGCCTCGGGGGATAGGTGTTTGGGGGCTGTCTGACGCAGGGCCTGCGTGATAGCAGCTGCGCGGAATGTGGGGTCTTGGTAGATAATAGGAACGTATTTCACAGGTTGTCGGTGTCGGAGATTGAGCGGGCGATGATAGCGAGTCCGCCGGCTGCGGTGATCTGGTCGGCCCAGTTGCGCTGGTCTGGCCGGACGCGGCCGGTGGGGGTCTTGACCTCGATGGAGAGGAATTGGGCGATCGGCTTGCCGACCATGTCGGGCGTGACGGTCAGGGTACGCCAGCCGATGAGGTCGCCGGACCCGGGAAACAGGCCCATACGGACGTGCCGGGCGTCCATCAGGAAGACGCCTTCGGGATCGCGAAGGGCTTTGCCGACGTATCCCTCGCCCACTTGATTGCGGAAGACGCGGACGTGGGGTTTCGATCCAGCGGCGCGGAGGATCATGGCTTGGAGTTCGGATTCGGTCATAGCGGTGAGGTCATGGCAAGGAGGTCATGGATTAAGGATGAGCGTACTGGTTTTGCGCGAGCGAGCTTTCCAGCGGAAGAAAGCCCATCCCGGTTTGTAACCACGGCGAGCGGCAAGGGCACGGAAATCTTCGAGAGTTCGACACATTCCTTCCTCGCGGCGTTCGTCGCGCTTCTTGGCGATGTCCTCGATGGACAGGCGCTGAAGCTCGCCATCGACCTCGTCGATCTCCCGAGGAGCGATCTTGCGTTCGGATCCGCACTGCGGGCATGTGGTGCCGGCGAAGATCGCGAAACACTTCGAGCACTGCTTGGTTTCGACCAGACGCGACTTCGACTTGCGTTTCTCGCGGCCGCCAAGGTCCCACTCGCGATCTTGTTCGGCTAGGCCGTGCCGCATGCAGTTTCCTACGTGGTCGAGGATGACAGCGTGAGTCTTGCCGGGGTAAGGTCTGAGAGCACGACCAAGCTGTTGCAAATGCATGGACAACGATTGAGTGGGCCGAAGGAGAATCGCGGCGTTGACCGTGGGGAGATCGAACCCCTCGGAGATCAACTCGCAGCTGGTGAGGACCAGGATGCGGCCGGCGGTCAGGTCTTCCACTCGCTTCTTGCGGGTCTCCTGATCCAGCTGGCCGTCGATCGACGCTGCCGGGATACCAGCGGCTTCAAACTTTGCCGCAACGTGCTGCGAGTGAGCGACGGAGATGCAGAAGGCCACCGCCCGCTGGTTTGGGCAAAAGCGCCGGTAGTGCGTTACCGCGTCGCCGGTTATTTTTGGGGTGTCGATTATCTCGGCCGCCTCACCGAGATTGTAATCGCCGGCCAGCTTGGAGACGCCTGAGAGATCCACGGCCTCCCGGGGCGCGTAGTAGACCGGCCTGGCCAGGAATCCGTTGTCGATGAGCCACTCAACAGACGGCCCCATGACCATACGGTCGAACACGGAGCCGAGGCCCTTGCCGTCAAGACGCTCTGGGGTCGCAGTGACGCCGATGAACTTGGCTTTCGGCCAGTTGGCGAACATCTGGATGTAGGACTTTGAGACCGCGTGATGCGCTTCGTCGATGATGACAAGGTCGGGCTCTTGAACGCGATCGAACCGTCGCGCAAGGGTCTGGATTGAGGCAACCATGGCAGATTGTTGAGCCATGAATTTGCCAGACTGGATGAATCCATGAGGCACGCTGACCCGCTTGAGCGTGGAACTGATCTGTTCGAGGATTTCATTCCGGTGCGCGACGATGATAACCCGGGATCCACGTTTCAGGACCTGCGAGGTGATGTAGCTGAAAAGGACCGTCTTGCCGGATCCAGTAGGGCTTACTGCGATCGGGCGCTTGGCGCCGGTGGCAAACGCGGATCGGATGTCGTTGGACAGCTGGTTTTGGTACGGCCGGAGTTCCATCGTGAGCCGTAGGCTGTGTTCTATGGCTTGACGTGTCAAGCACAAGCTGCACACTCGCCGGCATGAGTAACACGATTCGAGTGAGCTACAGGTTGCCGATTGAGGTGGCCCAGATGTTGGAAGATGAGGCGATTCGATCCCGCCGGACGAAAACCGCGGTGTTGATTATCGCGATCGAGGACCATGTTCTGCAATGCGAGGGTGAGCGAGCGGCTTCGTCAAAAAAACCGGTTGACACTCGAAAGAGGCGCTAGCACGCTTCCAGCACGACGATTAACTCGGTTTCGTCAACCGAGCGCGAACTGGGCGCGTTATTTCAGTTGGCCAAGGGTGCCGAAGGGCATCCGCCGGTTCCACGGCTCGGACTCGCCACCGAGGTTGGATTACTGGTCTTCACAGACCCGCAATCTGCCTCGTTGTCTCGGAGGGGTAGGTGAAGAAACCCCGAGGCAGGAGAGCCAATATGGCCGCAGGAAATGTAATCAGCTGTAAGCAGTTTGCTTCCTTCCTCGTTTCGCAGGAGCCTGTGTACGACAAGGAAGTGCTCAAGGACATCCGCCCGTTTGACGGGATGATCGGATACTACAACACCGGATCTTTCGACGCGTATTCCGGTACCACCCACCGTTTCGACCGCTTCAACAGCGTGTTCCCGAACGTGACTGGAGCCTGGGAGAACCCGACTGGCGCGGCCTGTACCGGCCAGCCGTGCGATCCCACCGAGAACAAGATCGGTTGGGGCTGGAGCCGCAACGAATACTCGCTGGAGAAGCAGTCATGGGGTTCCGACATCCTGTGCTTCGACCAGATCATGACGAAGACGAAGGCCAAGGAGCACTTCCGTCAGATCATCGACGATGTGTTGCGTCCGGCCACGAACTGGATCACCACGTACTACCTCCAGCGTAAGGCGGCTGAACTGGCTGGCTCGCTGGTGGGCGGCAACTCTTTCGCGTGCGCCGCTGGTCTGCCTCCGATCAACTTCTCTTGGGTTGGCGCTGGCTACACCACGCTGCGTGTGACGAATAACGCCGCGGCCGCAATCACTGCCGCTTCGCTGGGTCGTTTGACCCCGGAGATCCTCCAGTCGCGTGTCACCCGTCAGTATTTCTTGGGCGCCATTCAGGCCGGCAAGGAAGGCTACGATTCCCTTCAGTTGCACACCGACAAGGATACCTTCCGGTATCTGTCGAAGACGAACGCGTCCCTGTACGATGCCTGGCGTTTCGGCGTTTTCGCCCCAGCCGCCAAGGAGTTCTACAAGTACGGTTTCATGGGTTTCGTCGGCGACTTCATGGTGAAGGTCCTCCAGTTCCCGCTGCGCTTCAATGCGACCGCGACCGCTGGCAACTACACCTTGGTGCTGCCGTACAAGAACGTGGCCGCAACCGAGGGTATCAAGTCTGTCTTCAACGAAGACTACGACAAGGCCCAGTACCAGATCAGCTACATCAACAACCCTCGCGCCCTGCGCGTGATGCCGTTCCGCCCCGAGGCCGTGAACCCGAATATGCCGTTCATGGTTCGGGATTATGGTGGGCGTTGGAAGTTCGCGACCAACGATTTGGGCGCGGACTGTGCGGGCAAGCCGATCGACAACAGTCGCGGCAACAAGGGCAAGTTCATTGCTGACTTCCAGTTGGCCGTGAAGCCTGAGCATCCGGAATGGCTGGAAGCCATTTTCCACAAGGTCGATCGCGGTTGCATCGAGATCATCCCGGTCTGCGAGGCTGACCCCGGCAACCCTGCTCAGAGCTACAACTCTGAGGATCCAACCTGCGGTGTTGTGGTTCAGTTCACGGCCGTTGCGAACGACGCTGGAAACTTCGTCATCGGAACGACTGGTATCCTGTGCGACGAAAACATCGTCACCAACGCGGGTATCAGCGAGGCCACTCCGGCTGCGTTGGTCGCCGCCTTGCAGACGGTCTGGGACGCCGAGTTCGGCACCGCGTCTGGCACCTGGAGCGTTGTCTCTGGCAACGTGATCCAGCTGGCCGGCAGCGCGATCGGTACGACCACTGAGGTTGTGCCCTGCACGAACGTGACCCTGGAGTTCGCGATCTAAACTACCACCAAACAGGGCTCTCCTTCGGGGGAGCCCCCGAGGTGCTGGCAGCCTTCCGGAGCGTCCGGGATGCTGGCAGCCTCTCAACTGGGCCAAAGAAAAGGATTTTACGATGTACGGACAAATGATGGGAAAACGAAAGATGGACGGCATGGGCCGTATGGGCGCCGAGGTTGAAACCGTCGAGTTTATGCCTCCTGAGGGAATGAAGCTCGAAGGCGAATCCGGAACCGCCATGGTTGACTGGCGAATGACGCCCAATGGAACCGTTGAAATCGTTGCGTTCGACGGCATCACGCTTGGTGAATCCGGCCGGCAAGACGTGGAAGAGGTCGAAGGCGCCGAGATGGAAATGGACGACATGGAGGAGGAAGCCTGATATGCCTGCCCTCAATTCTCAAGAAATTGCAGCGCTGAGCGGATGTTTTGACTGCCTGTCGCCGGGCGTAAAAGAGAGCTTCATGCTGGTGCTTCTCCAGCAAATTCAGGCTGCTTCGCCAGGCGCACTACTGACCACGACCAGCACCGGTGGATTGCGTACCGCGACGGCCACGTCTGCGGCCAACCCGGCCCGCCGCCGGTTTGTGATCCAGAACCAGAAAGGTGAGCACCTGCACGTAAAATTCGGCACTGGCGCAACTACCACGGATTACCACTACATCCTTCAGAGCGCGGCAACTGCTGGTATTTCCGGATCATCTTTGACTTTCGACGGCTACACGGGCGCAATCAGCGTCGCTCCTGTCACCGGAAACCCATCGTACACGTTCGCTGAGTTCGTTTGATTCAACATTGCACACTGATTTATGCCTACCCCCTCCATTCAAACCCTTGTGACCGACGCGCAGGGTGTTCTGAACCTCCAGAACATGACCACGATTCGGTCTGCCATGGCTGTTGCGCTTGCCAACGCCAACACTGGCACGCCGCTCAACCCGAACCTGACCAATCAGCAGCTCATCAATGAAACCTTTCAGGTGATGACTCTGCCCAAGTCGGACATTGAATCCATCATCGTCAACCAAATGATGAAGTTCATGTTCGCCCCGCCGGCGCCGGGTGGCGTAGGTGCCAACCAGCAGGTTCTTTTCAATGACAACGGCGCTTTGGCTGGAGACTCCGGCCTGACGTACAACAAGACGACGGACACGCTGTCGCTTGTTAATCTGATTCTTAGCGGCAACACCACCCTCGGCGACGCTCAGACCGACACCTCGACGATCAACGCCCAGCTTACCGCTCGGCAAGGCGAGTTTCCTGCCGCCGTCCGCGCCGCTGCCAGCGACTACGCTGCGGTGACGTTCGATGGGGCGACGACTGCGACGCGGGTGTCAGCCCCGTGCCAAGCCATCGGAACCGGAGATTTCTCTATGTGGGTCCGGTTTCGGGTTCCAGTCGCCCAACCGTCGGTGGGCGGACAAGGGGTCATCACCACGTCTGGTGGTTCTACCGGCGCGGGTTCAAGGGCCTTTGGTATTCGTTTGTCCTTAAGCACGCTGAATGTCACGTTGCGTGATGCAGCTGGGGCAACGGCCAAGAATGCGGGTTTGTCAAATTTTCACACGAACTTCGCCGGACAAGTGGTTGATGTGGTTGTCACCCGCAGTGGTTCCACGTTGAAGGTGTACATCAACGGCACGGACACAGCCTACAGCGACACCGGAAGTGGATCTTGGTCCGACACTGTAACCAGTACGTTTTTGAACGTCGGAGTCTTTGATGCGGGCGATCTTTTCTTCGGCCGCATCTACCGCTCCGTCGTCTTCAACCGCGCACTGAGTGCTGGCGATGTCACCGAGCTTATCACCATCGGCGTGAATCCGGCGGATCAGTGGGGGACGCAGACGCAGATTTGGAACACGACCACGCTCAATGGTGGTTTTGAAACCGCTGGCGGTGGTGGTGCTGATGTGTTTGCAAACTGGGTGGAGTTTACAAGTGGAACAGGCGTTTTATCAAGGGATACTGTTGATTACAGTCCTGACCTTGGAAGCACTGCTTCTGCAAAAGCTCTTGGAACAGACGGAACCGCTGTTTGGTCGTTGTACAATACGCCCACTCTTGTAGCTAATAAACGCTATAGGATATCGGCTGCACACAAACGAAGTGCAAATGCCAACGTTGTTTGGAAAACAGTTACCACAAACCTAATTCTTGCAACCTTCGCAGTAACCACCAGTTGGGGAAATTATTCCGGCGAGTTCGTGATGCCTGCGAACGAGTTTGTGAAAGTTGATGGCGGAGGAAACAATACGACGTGGATCGACAACGTTATCCTTGAGCGCATCGGCGCAATCGTAGACCTCGACTTCACCGTCGGAACCGGCTACCAAGCCACCGACCGCAGCACCAACAACCTGCACGGCACGCTGTTCAACGGTGTGGAGTTCACGGTTCCGAGGCGAATGGCGGTTCTCTATGCGACGACCACAGCGTCCGGCAACACTCAGATGCTCGGCACCCTGGCGATTCCGACCAATGCAGTCATTGAGGACGTAATCGTCAACTCGACCGGATCAGCTACCGTCAGCGTCGGCAACGTCTCCGCTGGCACCCAGATCGTCAACGCCGCATCGGTTGTATCCGGCCGACAGAAGCTCACCATCGCCACGCCGTTCAGCACCACCGGCAATCTGTGGGTGAACAGTTCCGCTGCCGTGACGCTCCAATTCACCATCTTCTACACCATCGCCGCCTAAGTTATGGACAAAGAAATCACACTGGAAACCGAGCCGCTCGAAACCATCATCTTTGATCCTCCGATCAAGGTTTCGGAGGACAAGATCGTCGGTGGCACCGTAGTCACCTCGGCGGAAATCAATCCGCCCGATGGGTCCGGCATGGTCATTGCACGGATCTTGCCCATTGGCTACGTCATGGGTTTTCCGTTCGTTGACTCCAACGAAAACTCTATCAGGGTTGGCCTGAACTAATTAAAACCCCTCTCACCCCCACCCACCAATGCCGGAGGAGAACCTTCACAACCTTGAAGTCCGCATCGTGAGACTCGAAACCATCATCGGTGACAAAGACGCGGGGATGGTCTCCGACATCCACGGCATCAAATCCACCGTCGAAGGACTCAAGCAGTTTCAGTGGAAGCTGTTTGGCGGCCTCGGGGTTTTGGTTGTGCTGGCCCAACTGATCGGTAGGATCGGACTGAAATGAATGACTCACTGAAATCCATCGTCCGCCACGGACTCTCGTTCGGTGGCGGTTTCCTTGTCGCCAAGGGCCTTGTGACCGTTGACCAAGCCAATGAGCTTGCCGGCGCTATCATCACGCTCCTAGGCGTCGGCTGGTCCGTCTGGAAGAACTCCAAGACCCCGCCGGCTCCGCCCGCTGCTCTAGCTGCGTGAACTGGATCTACCAACTGGCAAAGGCGTTCCTGGACTGGCTCCGGGAAACGCCTGCGCCAACAGTCGAAGACGGAAATGCGCCAAAACCTCTCAAGAACGATCTGGCTGCTCGTATTGCCAATCTGCCTGGGCTGCCAGACAAAAGTGATCCTGGTGCCAAACGGTGACCCGGTGCTGCTGGCGGAGCCGGTGCGCGCCAAAGTCTACGCGTTTGACAAGCAAGGCAATCTTGCTGGCCCCTCAACTGTGAAGATTCCAGCTGGGTGGTACGCGCTGCCCAAGGCGAAATGAAAACCAAGTACGCCAAACTGGTCACGAAGCTCAAGAAGCAAGGCGCTGACGATCCCCGCGCTCTCGCGGCCTTCATTGGCAGAAAAAAGCTCGGCGCGGAAGAGTTCCAACGCCGAGCCGCTGCTGGCCGTAAGGCCGCTCGTTAGTACGCCGAGGGCAGTTCGTCGATCGCGTCTTCCGCGTTCTTAGGAGCTACACGGGTCGCCGTCGAGGTGCCTTCGCCTTGGCCGGGTTCAGACGACCGGACCTTGCCGACCTTCTTCTCCAGTTCTGCCACCTTCTGCTGGAGGCGGATCACACGCAGACGCTCACGCCCGTAGGCCCGCGCCCGTAGAGCCACTTGAGCCTGGGCCTTGGTAATCAGGTCTACCTTGTCGTCGTAGCCCATGTCGGCGTCGATGCCTTCACCTTTGAGGGCAATGCGCACCAAGCGGTCGCTCTCGTCCAAGAGCTTGTTGCCATCTTCATCACCGTCTTCCCGGCCGAACAGTTGGGCGTGGGTCTTCTCGTAGTCCGCGAACTGAGACTCGAACAGGTCACGCGAGCGCGTCTGGCGGCTCTCCAGCTGCTTCTTTGATTCGACCTCACGCTGGGCGCCCTTCTCCTTCCACTCGGAGATGGACTTGTCCCGCGCCTGGGTCAACTCGATGAGCCGCCGCCGGTGCGCCATGATCTCGGGTGCAGCCGCACCAAAGGTCTCCTGGGCGATGATAGCAGCCTTGGCCACCGGCACATTGAGGAGCGCCATAATGTCCTGATGATTGGCGTCACGCTCGTTGCCATCTGGATCAGTGACGCGGATGCCCTCAATGTCGCCCAGAGCGGTCTGCCAGGCTTCGCGCAACGGCCCCTCGTACTTCTGCTTGTACTCGCCGGAGCGGGTGTAGTTCAGGTAGCGGACCTCGGTGTCGAGTTCCTCGGCGTTCTTGCGGATCGAATCCATCTCGGCCTTGAGAGACTTCGTTGCCTCCTCAACCTCCTTGCGGGTGCCCTCGGACTTGACGCGCTCAAGCTCTTGGATCTTGGCGGCAAGATCGTCGCGCTCCTTCTTGGTGAGTTCGTACTGCTCGCGGAACTGCTTCAACGAGGCTGGCTCGTTCTTCGGTGCTGGATCCGGTGTTTTGGCAGGTGCAGCAACTTCGGTTTTGGGTGAGACCAGCTTGTCTAGGCCGAAGGGGTCTTCGTTCTTCTGAGCTGCAGCCGGGGTGACGGGCGCCGGTTCTGGTGAGGCGACCGGGGCTGGTGCTTGTGGCGCAACGGGAGCGGCGGGTGCCGGTGAACCCATTGGATTTTCAAGCGCATTCCCTTCGAGGGCGTCGATGCCAGCGAAGGCTTCGGTGTAATCTGCGCCCCGCTCGGTCGGCGCGTCTGGTGATAGCAGCAAGTTCATTCAAGGTTCTGTTTTACGGTCGGTTTATCTCTCTGCGTCGTCACCAGCCCATGAAGCTCCTCGATCAACGCCTTGGCGCCCTGCCGGCGGCAGTTGGCGTTCCAGCCGTGTTGAGGGTTTTCGGATGCTGGCAGGTTCCAGCAGAGATTGTTGAAGGCAGCCAACAGCGCGGCTTGGAAGTTGGCGTTGTCCAGTAGGCGCTCAAGCTCCATCACGCGATCTTTGTCGCGCTGAAACTCTTGTTTTGGGGATTGGATCATTGGTTGAGGATATTTGCCTGAGTCTTCAAATCCAGAGCCGCAATGTCCGCCCGGGTCATGGCACCCTTGCGCTGGGCCTCGGCGATCGTGTTGGCGTTCTTGCGCTGCTGATCCTGATCGAAAGCAACCTGCTTCTGGATGCGCTTCTGTTCGGCGTTCGCAGCGGCGATCTCGGACTTGGACTGCGCGGTGATGAGCATTGCCTGAATCTTGCCGGCCACCTCGGGGTTCATACCGTTGCCAGCTGCACCAGCTTCGGCCTGAGCCTGAGCCTGCTCTTGGAGACGCTGCACGTAGCCCTTGATGTAGTTCGACGCCTGACTGATTCCGTCGTTGTAGAGCTTCATGTTCTGCTCTTGGCCGGGGTCTTCGGAGATCAACCCCATCTGCTCTTGGATGTGCTGAATGACATTCACCAATCCCATGACGCGGTCCATGGTCGTCATACCGCCCTGCTCCTTTTCGATACGCCCAATGGCGCCACCAAGCATCTGGAGAAGCGTCTGGATGTACTCGGGCCGATTCATCGCGCTGGCGATGACCACCGGCTGGCCGTCGATGAGCGTTCCCCAGGCCAGCGTGGCGCGCTCGACCGCTGGGGATACCGGTTTGTTGTCCACCGGTGCGAGGCGGTTCGCCAAAAGCGGATCGTCCGTGTTGGCTTCGACGTACATGTGCACAACCTCGGCCTGAGAATCGGGTGCTAGCAGGGGCCGGATAGCCATGAGGCGGTCGGCCTGCGCGATCTCCAGCATCTTGTTGCCGGAACCCATGACGCGCTCGGGCATGATGTCCCAGCTGTCGAGGTTTTTCCAAACGGATGGATCGACGCCTTCGACTTCACACTTCCGGCGGAACTGAACGCAGTCGGGATGGTCAATCGTGCAGAACCGGCGAGCGATCTCCCGGTACTGAAACGATTGCTGGGTGTAGGCACGGGTGAGCATCGAACCCATGAGCGCGTTGGCGTTGTTTACGCGGGCCATCACCTCGGTCGCCGTCAGTTCCTTGGAAGAACCGTCGTTCACGTCCTGCGTGTAGGCTGCGCTGGACTCGGCCATAATCTGCCGGTGCATGGACATAGCCCCAGAGAGCATCGTGTAATCCACGACATGGCGCTCAGACTGCGGAACCCACGACAAGCCCTCGGGGATCACGCCCATGTTGAACAGGTCGATCTTCTCCATCCGTTCAGCGTCACCGTCCGCGACGTTGCGGAAGAGCCAGAGCATCTGCTCGAACACGGAGTCCGTGAATTTGCAGCGTAGGCGGTTCTGAAGGTGGCAGACCGCGTAAAGCAGGTAGCCCAGTGATCGCACCGAGTGCCAGCGGAACGGCGGCACGACAGCACCGTCGGCGAACTGGATGTGCATCAACTCAAAGATGTCCCGGCCGTAGCACCGATTTCCGGCGTCGAAAAGCCACTGGCCAGCGGTCTGCATATTGCCGATGCCGCTGTTGTACTGGTCCACGATGATCCGGCGGCGCCAAGAGGGATCGTCGCTGGTCGTGTCCAAAAAGTAGAAATCGTAGCACCGCAAGACCGGCGTTGCGTCGGATCCCCAGTAGCCGGAGTTCTCCTTGAAATCCTCCTCAATCTTCTCAGGGAAGTATTGGCCGGACCAGTCGTTCACCTGGAGACTGGTCGCCTCCTTGCTAATCATGTTGGCCAACAACTCGTTGACCAGCTTCATGTTCCAGCCCTCGTCCACGTTCTCGCCCCGAGTCATCCGAATCAGGTCGGCCGCCGTGAAAGACGTGTAAATCGCGAAGTGCGACAGGTTCTCCATCGTGGTCAACGTGTTCGTCGGGACCAGGATGTCCTCGGTGCCGCGAGCCGATGGGCACCAGTCGCGATCACGGAGCCAGGTGACCGGGCCGATGCCGTGAAGCACGGTGGCCGCAAACTGGGACTCCAAGACCGTGGAGTATTTCGGAGACCGCTTCATCACGCGGTTCAGCTGCTTCGTGATGATGTTGCCCCACTGGGTGCGCTTGTCCCGTGGGCCTATGTCGAGACCTACCGAGAAGTAATTCTGCGGTTTCAGGAACGCGTTGGTGAACTGCTGGCGCGCCGCGTGAATGATCCGCGTGCCTTCCAGGAAGTTCACGTTGGTCTGGATCCGGTTGTCTCGCGCCTCCTCGTCGCTGTAGGGAGGGTTGCCGTTGAATGTCGCGTTGATGCGGGCGCGGTTGCGAGATCGAGGCTGCTCTGCTTCAAGCATCGCGCTGACCACATTCCAGACTTTACTCGGTTCTTTGAAACTCATATTGACCTCAGATTGATTTCCGTTCCTGTGAAATCCAGCAATTATCGGGCATCACCGTGTCGCCAAGGTAGCTGAGAGGCACCCAAACCTTCAGTTTCAGGTAGCACCCGCAGACATCGCAGGTGCCCGCCAGTCCCTCGCCGTGCAAAAACATGACCATCTCGTTGCGCGCCTGCTCCTGCTCCAGAATTGCCTCGGCCACGGTCTTGGTGATCGACCGCGTATCCGTGGGTTTGTTGTGCAGGCAGCGTTTGCAGGTATCAATGCGGTCCTGCGCCTGCTGGCGTTCTACAGGCGTGCCACCATCACCCAGCCACTCAGCTAGGATGCGCGCCCCTTGAGCCGTTTGGCGCAACTTAGCGGCCGCACGTGCGACAGCCTGAAGTCCTTGGTTGTACATTTGTGGATGGGTTGGGAGCCATTTGAGGAAACCGCGCCCGCGTGTAAGCCTCCAGATCGCTGACAGCCTGCTCGATCGTAGACGGAATGCTGTTGGCGACCCGGTGTTGATGAATCAGGCGCACCATCTCGTAGAAGCCGTAGTTCAATACATCCTTGGGACTCCAGTTGGTCTTGGGTTCGTAGAACTGCCAGCCGCCGGGAGGGAACGTGTCGCGATTCATAGGTGAGGTTTAGAACGGAACATCATCTTCGTCGAGATCAGGCTTCGGTGCGGCAGCTGCTGGTGCAGCCTCACGTCGCGGAGCCGGAGCCGGAGCCGCGCCCTCGTCGCGTCCCTTCAGGAACTGGAAGGTCTCAATCATGATCCGAGTGGTGGACCGCTTCTCGCCGGTCTTCTTGTCGTCCCACTCCTCACGGGTCAGGCGTCCCTCAACCATCAGCGGGTGCCCCTTCTTCACGTACTGCGCGATCGTTTCGGCCTGCTTCCCGAAAGCCTTACACTCAGCAAAGTAGACATCCTCCTTTTCCTCACCGACCTCATTCTTCCAGCGGCGATTCATCGCCATGCTGACATTGCAGACGGGGGTTCCTTTCGGGAGGTACTTGAGTTCTACGTCTCGGGTGAGGTTGCCGATCAGGATGACTTTGTTGAATGAGGCCATAAGTTAGGAATAGGTAAGCGAATGTTCAGACTCCATCGTGCGCCGCTTGGCAGACAGACGTGTCAGCCACTTTGGTGTCTGTCGCTTGACAATACCAACACCTTGACCGCCTGCAATCTCAAAACCCGTTCTGCGTGCCATTTCGAGCGCCACCACGAACGAATCCCAGAGGTCAGGCGACCTACCCATGCGTTCCTTGGTCTTCTCCTTGGGTTCAACGTCGATCAACCCGGTGCGGGCGATACCCCACTCACGCATCGAACCTTCCTCGGCGACTTCGCGAGGCAGTTTCCGTAGCTGCTTGGATTCGATCAGCAGGCGCGATGAATACCAAAGCGCGGTTACCATCTTGCCGTATGCCTCTCGTTCAGTTTTCGGATCACCCTTTCGTACTGGGCGCTCGCTTGGTCGGCCGCCGAACTCGATGGGCACTACCTCAGGAGACCACAATCGGGCGAACGCAGACATGAGCGTGCCGCGCCCCGTGGAGTCAAACCCAACGCGTTCCGGTGAGATATTGCGCTGCTTGCAGTACAGCAGGACGTACTCGGCAATCTGCTCCTCGGCCTGCTGTGCTTTGACTGCGGTGACCGGGATAACGATCGGCGCCTCGCTGAATGCTAGCACGATGCGCCCAGATGAATCCGGCCCAAACGTGAGGTCTGTCATTACGCAGCGGTCGCCGCCGACACCTGAATACGCAGCGTCGATGCCGATGATTCTGGTGAGCTTGTCGGCACGTTCCCACACGGGGTCGTCAAACGCTTGGTTCTGCTCGCACAGGGACATTGTAACTACGCGCCTGGTGCCGCCGTCCCGAGGCAGCACGCCAAGGTTCATCATCGAGAACTGCAACGAGTCCCGGCCGTAGTAATCGAGATCCGCCTGAATCTGTTCCGGCGTGATGATTCCCTTGTACGGGTTGGTGCCCTTGGGAAACAACGCGTTGGGCGTGTCGTACCCGCACAACTGGACAGCCACGCCACCGGGCGCCCGCGTTCTCCAGGTGCGAGTCTTTTCGAGGTACTCAAGCCCCTCCCAGCCGCCGATTGATGGATGCGGCTCGCAGACCACACCCAACGCGTCGTTTCGGTCCTTGGGGTTGCCCATCGCGATCAGCTTGAATACTGGGTTTTTGCGGAGGTTGGCGACGGAGTCCAGAAAGCCGCGCCCCATAAGGGATGCCTCGTCTGCGATCAACATGACCCGGTCGTTCTTGAGGCCGACGTAGTTCGAGAGGCCGACAAACGTGCCGCCTATTTTGCACGCAACGCCGATGATACCATCACGGAAATCCTTCGCCTCATCATCTTCATCTGAACTGGTCAGGATGAACCGGCTTTCGATCACGCGTCCAGGGAGCCACTCCCGCTTCTTCTTGGCCTTGTTGTGAAGCTCCTTGATCGAGCCCCAGATGCGCAGCTGAAGACCCTCACGTGTCGTTGACGACATGATGATCGAGGTGCCGGTGGGGTAGATGTAGAACGTGCAGAGCCCGAACGCTGCTGAATTGTAGGTCTTTCCAGATGATCCGGGCCCCATGACGCCGATCTCTTTGTTTTCAGCGAATGTCTGAATCAGGAGATCAGACCAGTTGTGCCAGTCGAAGTGCGGCCAGAGCGCGGTCATGGCCTGCCGGAAGTGGTAGTATTTGCCGCGCCCGTACCTCACTCCGGCGTGCATAATGTATCCGTCTTTACGCACCATCTCAGCCTCGATCAGAAAACGGTCTTTTGTACGCCACGGTATAGACAAGTAATCGGGGCTTTCATTCATCTTGCGGGAATGATGGGTTGGCCTTTCAATGGCTTCAAGCGTCATGGTAGCAGAAAAAAATCGCATCGTTGATGGCCTCCTTACCGCTGAAGGTGGGGTGGACAGCGGTTTTTCGCCCTCACTGATTCAGCCCAACCAGCTGGCCTGGGCGGTCAACACGACGGTGCGGGGAGGATTCCCGAAAGCGCGGCCGGGAATCTGGGTGAAGAATCTCACGTTCGATGATCCGACCGTGGTCTACAACAATGGGTACTACAACGCGGCGGTAAAAAAGGCGTTTGAAAAAGGCCAGTTTCAAGGATGCGGCACCTACATTGCAGACAACACGGATCCGTTTTTGTTTGCGTCCGTTGGCGGCAAGGTGTTCCAGATCGACATTAAGAACGGGTTCAAGGTCACCGACCTCACGCCGATAAATTTTACCTTCCAGGTTCAGACTCGCGGCCGGGTTTCCAACGTCGCGACATACGTTTGCGGCGTTCCGCACGGCCTGTCCCCAGGTATGGTGGTTCGACTTACTGAACCTCCAGGTGCGTTCTTTCCTGATGGATTTTTCGGAGACTTCATTGTTGAGACTGTCCCGAGCGCCACGACGTTCACGACGTACTCACCTGGCGTTGACGCAGGCCCGCTGCTTGGTCCGGCATTCAACTGCTACCAGATGGCGACCAACGATCCGCAAGGGTCGCACGTCTACTTTCAGCAGGCGGAAAACTGGCTTGTGATTCAGGATGGCCAGAATCAGCCGTACCTTTACAACGGCTCGACGCTCCGGCGCGCAACTGGCGAAGAAGTCCCTGTTGGCGGCCCGATGGCCTACGGCAAGGGGCGCCTCTGGGTTGCCAATGGATCGGAATACTACGGCGGCGATTTGGTCTACGGCGACCCGTCCTATGGGCGCGACTCGGTTATTCGCTTCACCGAAAACACGTTCCTCAATGAAGGCGGTGCCTTCGCTGTTTCAAACGGCCCAATCACCGGTCTGGCGTTTGCCGCCAACCTGGACACGTCGCTGGGAGACGGCGACCTGCTGGTATTCACTCCTACCGCAACCTACGCGTTCAACGCCCCGGTTGATCGGGATGTCTGGAAGGATCTCGATTATCCGATCCAGCGGTTCGCTCTGCTGAACTTCGGATCGTTCAACCATGAGTCCATCGTTGCGGTCAACGGCGACCTGATTTTCCGGGCGCAGGATGGCATCCGGTCGTTGATCTACGCTCGCCGCGACTTCACCGAGTTCGGCAACACACCGATCAGCCGGCAGGTTGTGCGGGCGCTGGCTTACGACACTGATTTTTACCTGACCGCTGCCAGCGCGGTGAATTTCGACAACCGGATGCTGATGACCATCCAGCCGCGCAAGATCAACAACCGGGGTATCGTTCATGGCGGTCTTGTCGTGCTGGATTTCGATCTCGTTTCGGGCATGGGGCGGAAGCTGCCGCCGGCGTGGGAAGGCGTCTGGACTGGCGTAGACGTGTTCCAGATGCTGACTGTTCGAGTGAAGCGCACAGAGCGGTGCTTTGCCTTCGGACTGAATCAGGACTACATCGGCCTCTACGAGGTCACCAAAAACGGCCAGTTCGACTTCGACGGGTTCGATGATGCTCCGATCGACTGGACGATCGAGACACGCTCGCTGACTTTCGCCGAGCCCACCAACAAGAAACGCTTGGTTAGTGCTGAGCAATGGTATGACCAAGTGATGGGCGACATCGAATCCAAGGTCTACTTCAAGGCCAACGAAGGAGAATGCTGGCAGCCTTGGGCCGAGTTCAAAGACTGCGCCAAGTACCGCAACTGCGAGCCCGGCGAGATTTCGTGTCCCCCAGCGGTGATCAACTGCCAGGAGGTCAAATACTACCAGCCGCCTACGCGCTCGCGCATTGCCCTGCCGCAACCCCCGGACAAGTGCGACGTGCAGACTGGCGGATTCACCCGAGATGGTTATGAGTTCCAACTCCGCTACGTCAACACGGGCCGGTTCCGCCTTAAACGTGTGGCAATGGTTGCGCAACGTCTTCAGGAGGATCTCTACGGGGACCTCAGTCGCGTCGCCTGCCCGCTCCTCTCCACCTAAAATGCCATCCTCAAACCCAGTCGATTACGGTGCTGACCCCTGCGGGCGGCGAAACAGCGCGTGGGCAATCAACGAGTGCCTAATCGCTTCCGGGCGTTGCGATTTTCCAGAGGGTACGTTTCTGCTGGGATCGAGTCCGGGGGTGAAGATTATCGACCGTGTCCGCACCGGAGGTGTCGCGACGTTCAACACGGCGACGCCGCACGGGCTGGTTGTTGGCGAGAAGATCACGCTCTACGGATTCACTGATCCTACTTTTAACGGCACAGGTCCAGGGCAGTTCGGATTCCAAGTTTTAAGCACGCCGACGCCGACGCGTTTCACAGCGTCGATGCCGCTGCCGACCTATCCAGACGCTCCGTTAGTGGTTCAAGACGGCTGGATCAACCTGATCGGCGGCGGCTACACCTCGTCCATTGTCATGGGGTATGCCCCGGTTATCAACAACGTCGCGTTTACGGGCAAAGGAATCGGAAAAACAATCGTCAAATTTGCTGACAACACCTCGGCAAAAAGAGGGGACACTTTCGGCTTCAACATCCAGATGCTGAAGACCCTTGGAAACTACCCGGGTTTTGGTGTCGTGGGCGCTCCCGGGGCTTATCCAGGCGTGCCATTGTTCAGCGTCAACTGCAAGAACACCTTGATCGAGTGGATAACCTTCGACGGCAACTACGCGAAAAACTCGGTTGCGGACATCAAGATCGTCTCAGTGCAGCGCACCAACGGTGTCAACACGTACACCGTGGACAAGCCGCTGTATGATCCCGGAATACCTGGCACCCAGTTCTATTCCGTTCCCCCTCCGGCGTACATCCCGCCGATTTCGCCTGCGCCGTACACAAATATCAGCGCAGCCAACCAGTACATCGCGAACGTGGTGACATCCGGTCCCGGAAATGACTTGTCATTCGTTGGGTTTGGATTCATCACGAACGTGACTCAGTTTTCATTCGAGCGAGACCTTCGCGTGGTGCTAACACAAGGCCGGATCAATCAATTTGGATTCGCAATCTACACCAAGCATCCGCAATGGAATTTTGGATTCACGATTGGTGATACGATCACGGTGACCGGATACTCCAATGCCGCGTTGAACGGCACGTTCGTCGTTGCTGGAGTCCTTTCTGCACAGGAGGTCTTCTGCGTGAACGCCGGCACCGCCACGGTGTTTTCAATGATCGGTTACGAGCGGCTTACCAACGTCGCCACCTATGACACTGCACTTGCTCACCCGTTCATTTTTGGAGACACGGTGGTCATTTCAGGGTTCGCTGACCCAACGCTAAACGGAACGTTTGTCGTCACTGGAGTGCCGTCTCCGGCGCAATTTACCTGCGCGAATGCTGGTCCAAACACAGGGGTTATGGCAGATTCTGGATCGGCCTACGAGGTAATCAACGAGAACGCCCGCGCATGGGCCGCGCCAAACGTGCCGTTGACGGTGCAAACCAAAGCAGGCGTCAACTCTCTCTACACGGTCGCCGGAATCAATCATGGCGGAGAGAAGGCTCTCTTCCAGAAAAACCAGTTCTACGACTTCGGCGTCGGTGTGGCGGACGCAGAGACGTTTATTGCGAAATCGTTCCTGCCCATGAACGTCGATGACCTCACGGCCGGCGCCAAGGTGTTGAGCAACGACTTTGGTTACCAGGGGCGCAACTCGATCCAAAGCACGCTGTATCCGGGCAATGCAGAGGCAAACACCCAGTGCGCGATCGGTGGCTATTCGAGCTTGGTGAACCCGATCAACGTGGTGTCAAGGTCGGCTGGCGTGGCGACGTACACTTGTGTGATGAAACACACACTGCGGGTTGGGGATGTGGTTCCGGTGACGATAGGAAACTACGTTTTTGGAATCATCTCCGCTCAACGGCAATTGAACGTCGTGACGTTCACCACATCGCAGAAGCATTTTCTCGCACCTGGCAGTAGCGTTACCGTCGATGTCAGCAACAACTCGTTCGACGGATCTTTTTCTGTCGTAAGCGTTGTCAGCGACTTCGCGTTTACGGTCGCACAGGTAGGCGTTGACGTTTTCCCAGCAATCGTGGTCACTGGATTCGGGAACGTAAATCTTGGGTTCTCTGGATCGTTGACCATCACATCGACCCCCGACGCCTTCCGGTTCACAGCTGCCGCAGCTGGCCCGAACGTACTTCCCGGCCTCTACCTCGACGGCCAAGTCATCATGCTTCGCAGCCGGCGGATCTTCGCCTCGGAATGCCTGTTTGAAGGCAACAAGGTTCGCGGCGGCCCAGATCCCGTCAATCAACAGAGCCCCGTGATTGCCGTTACGGTGCGCGAGACCAGTGGAGCTATGATCCGGAAGAACAACTTTGACGGCTTCCGCGGGACCTGCTTCTACGTTGATTCCTACCAGCACAAAGGAACCAAAATCCAAAACAACTCGGCCCTCGGGGTCTCGGCGTTCATCGCGCTGACCGTGCAGGACTGGTACGCGCTGATTCAAACCGTCACGCCCCCAGTTGCGAATCCCGAGACCTACTCGACGCTGATTGCGGCCCACAAGGACATGCTGATCGAGAACAACGACATTCTCCTGACCGGCCCTAATTCTTGGTTCTACCAGACCGCGTTTGCGCCATTGGATGCAGTCTTTTTGATCTACAACCACGACGTGGACAAATCGAGGTATTACTACCCAACCGACTACCAGATTCCGATTACGTCCGCATCCCGCGCCGCCAACATCTCGACGTTCACGACTGCTTCCGATCACGAACTCCAGGTGGGAATGGAAATCTCTACGATTGGAGTGACTGACGGCACCTTTAATGGCGTCTTTACGGTTGCCAGCACCCCTTCATCCACGACTTTCACCGTCGCAAATCCCGGTTCAGCCGTATCGACGGCTGGTGGATTTCTTGGAATCAACGACCCGGTGAAGTTCCCGTGGGAGATCCGCCCGATTGGATACCAGCGCACTGCCGGCGTTGCCACGTACACGACCAACAAGGCGCACCAACTTACGCTTGGCGCTTACGCGACCATCGAAGGGTTTAGCAACACCTCGTTCAACGATGAGGTAATCGTGACCGGCACGCCAACGCTCTACACCTTCACCTGCGCCAGCCCAGGACCCGATGTGCCGTTCACGTCCGAGACTGGAAATTTCTTCCGGTACATCGAAAACATCCAGATTGGCTGCAACCAAGTGCTGCGCCTGAGCGGAAACGAACTGGTCATCAACAACGGCGGCCGATTCGGTGTATCGTTCCTCCAGGGGCGCCCAGTGCGTTGCGTTGCCCCGCTGGATCAGTTCTTCTATTTCGATTGTCCCGAGGGCTGTTTGGCGCTTGAATGCGACCCAGGCCCGTGTAAGCCCAACGACTACCTTTACCGCATCTAACCATGCCTGAGATCAACCTTACCGCCGGCGTGCTGCCGCCACCCGCCTGTTTCGCATCTGAGCAGGATCGTTTGGACGCCTACGCGGCCGCGCTGATTGCTCAGTTCGCAACCTCGCCGGAGTGGGTGGCAAGCGCGATCGCTCCGGTTGCTCCGAATCTCGGACTCTACTGGTTGCGCCTGGACGCTGGTGGAAATCCTGTCGAAATCCTGAAGTACAACACTACGGCTCCGGCCGGATGGGCGCGGGTCACAACCCAGCTGACCTACGGTGTTGGCGGAGGTGTTCCAGATGCCTACACGGTTACCTTGGCGCCGGCGTCTCCGGGGGTGAACCAAGCGTATCGCACCGGTGCAACCTACGCTTTCGGGGCGTCGAACGCGAATACTGGCCCCAGCACGCTTTCGGTTGACGGGTTCGCAACCAAAGCGATCACCAAGTATGGCACTACGGCGCTGGTCGCAAATGACATCAGGCTTGGCCAGATGTGTGTCGTGGTCTACGACGGCACGCGTTTCCAGCTGCTAAACCCCGGTCAGAATATCGGGCCGGCAAACATCGCACCTGGAACCGACCGTCAATTTTTGAGGACCAACTCGGCACCGGCATCGGTGTGGGAGTCGGGGTACATTACGCCGGTGGCAAACTATCAGGCGATTCCGGCGGCGGGTGCTTCAGTCACGTTCTCGCATGGTTTTACGGTGGACCCATTGTCTTGGGACATTGGAATCATTTGCACGGATGCAACCGGTGATGCCGGATACACCGGAATCAATCCGGCTGGCGGAGATTACATCCCAGTTGGAAGCATCCTTCGGACAAACCTTTCTGAAAGCGATATTCGGGTCACCGGATTTTCAAACGCTACCACTATTGGCCTTGTTCGCGGTAGCGCCGTTTCAGGTATTGCTGTGAACCACAAAACCACCGGTGTCCTAACAGCCATCGACGAAGCCAAGTGGCGAGTCATGGCTCGCGCCATCCGCTAACATGAGAAAAACCCTCGCCCAAGCCAAGAACTCCACGATCCCGCAGGCTGTCGGTCTCGCCACCTGCGACGATCGTTTTCTCCAGCTGCTGAACGAGGCTCAGGCGCGCTTGGCCGACATGGGCAAGTGGTGGGGCACGTACAAGAAGCTCCGCGTCTGCGTCACTGCCGGCTGCATCACCTGGCCTCGCGAGGTCAAGACGATCGAGGCGATGAACGTCTGCGGGTACAACATCCCGATCCAGAACCAGTGGTACGAGTTCCAGACCGACGAGCGGGCGCCGCGCACCGGTTGCGGCCGTGAAGGCTGCGAGCAGGACCAGCTACTGGATCGCGGTATGGTCACCCAGTTCCGGGACTCGGTTGGAAACTGCTACATCCGCGTCCAACCCCAGCTGACAGCCGATGCCGGCAAGCGCGTGCTTCTTCAGGGACTAGACCCCAACGGTAACCCGATCCGCACGCTGGACACGGTGACCGGCGAGTACGTCTGGGGCGAGTACGTGACGCTGCCCAACCCGGCGGTGACCGCCTACGTCCAGACGGTCAACCTGTTCAAGCAACCCGGTCTCACCGGTGCCCAGAAGCCGCTGACTCAAGGCAGCCTGACGATTCTGGCGTACAACCAAACGACTACCTTGCAAACCCAGATTGCAGTCTGGGGTCCGAGCGAGCAGAACCCCGAGTACCGCCGCACCTACCTTATCGGCATGCCCGAGGTCTGTGGCGGCACCTCCGGGTGCAACGCGGAAGCGCAGAACGACTGCATCGACCACGGCGACGGATGCGTGCCAGCAGATGAGAACTGCACCAACACCGTCGTCGAAGCGATCGTGCGACTGGACTTTATCCCGGCAGTCGTGGACTCGGATTGGCTGTTCATCGGAAACCTCCAGGCGATCAAGCACATGATGAAGGCCATCCAGAAGGAGGACCGGAATCAGTACACCGAGGCCGAGCGCGAGATCCAGCTGGCCCTGCGGAGCCTTCGGAACGAGCTTGAAACCTACAGCCCCAACGAGCGCACGGTTGTCAACGTGCAGGTCTGGGGTTCCGCCAAGATCCAGTATCGGTTAGGAGGATTCATTTGATGGAGATTGAGAAGCCCATCACCTGGTTGGAGTTCTTGACCGACGGCGACACCTCGCTTGATGAGCGCCTTGATCGGTGGGAGGCTTTCGTGGCTGACAAGCCGCAGATTGAGTGCCCGCTTAAACACACCTATCCCGAGGGCCTGTATGTGCGGGAAATCTTTGCGCCAGCTGGGTCAATCATCACCAGCCGGATCCACAAGTTCGATCACCCGTTTTTCCTGCTTCAAGGAAAGCTCACGGTAATCAGTGAAACCGAGGGGTTGGTGACATACACTGCGCCGGCCCACGGGATCACCCTGCCGCAGACGCGACGGGCAATTTTGATACATGAGGACACCGTGTGGATCACGGTCCATCCGAATCCTCAGAACAAAAAAGATCACGAAGAGATCAAAAACGACCTCACTTACATGAGGGACAACAAATACTTACTATGTCTTGGGTAGGAACAGCAATAGGAGTTGGGCTCGTCGGATCAGCGGCGAGCGCAGCGGTTAGCGGCAATCAAGCCAGCAAAGATCGCGCAGGCGCACGCGGCGCGGCAAACCTGCCTGGCCTCGATATTCCTTCCGCCGTCGGCGAGGCAGAGCAGCTTGCCCCGCGTACACGTGAGCTTGAAGCGCAACGCAATCAGTTTGCCCGCGCCCAGCTTCTGGAGTCCCTCGGCATCCAGATTCCCGGTTATCAGGAAGGGCAGTCCCAACGCACTCAGAATGCGCTGGCGCTCCTTCGCGGAGAACTACCACCGGATGTCGCGGCGCAGGTTCAGCGGCAGGCGGCCGGGCGTGCGGTCTCCGGAGGGTTTGCCGGCAGTCAGGCCGCCGGCAACCTGACAGCACGCGATCTTGGTCGCACGTCGTTGGCTTTGCGGCAGGCGGGCGGGCAGCAGTTTGCGAATATCCTTGGCACGACCCCGCTGGCGCCGCTGGCGAATTTTGAGTTTACACCGCAGATGCTCGCCAGCATTCGTGCTGACGAACGGGCCAAGAAACAAGCCGCTTTGCTTGGCACATACAATATGCCGAGCGCGGGTGGAGTCGCCGGCCTAGGCCTTAGCTCGCTTGGATCCGGGTTGACCAACCTTGGGTTTAGTGCGCTGGGGTCTGGTGGATTTGGGGGCAGAACCGGTGGCAGTGCTGCCGCTGGAAACAACTGGGCTGGACCAGGAGTTGGAACCGGATCTGGTATTGAACTTGGAATTCTTGACGCAGGCTAACCTATGGCAAACCCCTTCTCAGGACTCGAAAACATCGGGCAGTCGTACCTCGCAGGCTTGCAGCTGGCACAGCAGCGCCAGGCCAGGGAGGAAGCAACAGCGCAGCGTGCTGAAGAGGCGCGGGTGCGTGATAGGTACTACCAGGATCTCGTTGAGCAGCGGCGGGAGGCAGCGGCGCTAACGGCGAAAAATCGCGAAGACACTCTCAAGGAAAAGTTTGGTGAGGGTCTAGTTTATGAAGCTGACGGCGTGACGATCGACTTGGTTAATTCAGCCAAGGGCGCCAAGAGCATCAAGGATCTGGACGCATTGGCGGCTGCCGCTGGCAAAGCCAGCATTCTCCAGCAGGCATCAGGCTTTGGCGACAAACTGGAGATTCCAGAAGAGCTAATGAAGCGGCCAGCGTTCAACCAGGGGCGCGCCGAAGGTCTTGTTTCGGTGTCTGAGACTCAGCTAAAAATGCCTAGCATCATGGCGTCGCAGGGGTGGGCACCCATTTCTGAGGACCTCGAATCTACCATTACAGGAACCGGGGCTAACGATTCAGAAATGCTCGCCGGGTTGGAGGCCGCTGGGAAGCCAGCTGAAAAGCGGAAAGCCTACCAAGGCAACGCGGACATGGACATTCGTACCGTCTTTGGGCAGCGGTACGGGAAGCCAAAGAAGGTTGTGGAGCAGAAGGCCCCAAAGACTGAGTACCCGGGCACGATGAAAATCCAAACCGATGAAGGCGACCTGACGGTTAAACTCACTCCGCAGCAGCTTGCGGAACGGCTTTCAAAGCTTGGAGCGCCTGCGGCTGCCGGCGCCACGAATGCCATTCCAGTCTTGAGAGTTGTCGGTGGAGCCGGTAACAGATCCATCCAGAAATAATCGACTATGCCTAAGCTCGTTGACGTTGAAAATATCGGGTTGATTGAGGTGCCCGATGACATGGGCGAAAACGAGCTTCTTGAGTTCGTAGGTACACTGGATCAAGGCGCGCTACCCGCCGCTGGATCCGCGATGATGCGAGAAGGTGGCCGCATGGTTGGCGGCGCCATGATGGGGCTGACGCGTTTAGGTCTCGAAGAGCCCCCTCCGTTAATCAGCCCGTCCATGGCTGACAGTCCGGCCAAGATGGCAGCCTACGAGCGCAGGCAAGCCGCCTGGGAAAAGCGCGTCAAAGAAGTCACCCCAGAGCAAACCGTAGCCCGCGCCGCTGAACTTGAGGCCAGCCCGACATTCCAGATGGGCAAGGCGCTTCAAGAGGGCGCGGAAGAAGCGTTCCCGGTCAGCCCATTGCGTGAAGATGATTACCTCACGCAGGTAGCAAGCGGGCTCGGTTCTTTGCCGGTGTCAGCGATGCCTGGCGGCATGATTGTGTACGGACTCAGCGCCGGCGAAAACGCAGCGCAAAAGACAGGTCGGTTTTACGACGCCAAGATCGCGCTTGCACTGGCTGAGGGAAATGCAGCTGAGGTGAATCGCCTGCAAGCTGAAAAAGCCGTCAAACAATACCAGTCAACACTGTACACTGCACCGATTGGAGCGGTGACGGAACGGTTTGGAGCAGTGGCGGGATTGGGACGCGCAATTTCTGGCAAAGTTTCCAAAAGCATCATCAAAGAAGCAGCGCGAACGGCGGGCGCAGAAACTCTTCAGGAGGTTTCAGAAGAAGGGTTGGGAAATGTTGTTGCACAGAAGACTTACAACCCGGACCAAAAGCTCACCGAGGGGGTGTTCGAGTCTGGGGCAGCTGGTTTTGGGGTTGGCGGTTTAGTGGGGTTGGTGGGAGGCAGGGTTGGACGCGTTGCTGAAAATCAACGTCTTGCACAAGAATTGAGCGCGCCTCTCTCGCAGGCTCAAATCAAAGAAATCCTGGCGCGCCAACGTGCTGGCGGGCCCGCAATCGGTGGCGACTTAGGACCCACCCTGAAAGAAATTATCGCCGCTCGCGCTGCCAATAACGCTGCCCTTGGTGGTGACCCTAACAACCCGCTCCCCAACACCACCGCCACCCTCGCCGGCATTAACTCCGGCGGCGCACCGTCTGGGCCGATTAACATCACGCCGCCGCCTGTGACTGGTGGCGCTCCTGGGGAAGAAGCCAAGATTCCAGACATGGATCTGGAGACGGATGTTGTTGATGAGGAGACTCCGGGAGTCCCATTGATTGACGTGGTCCGCTTGGACGATCTCCAGCGTAAAGCTTCTTCCGGCACCATTCAGACCGACGAGCTTGAAGAACTGCGCGGGATGCATAACCGGCTGGGGCTTTCTGAGCCGGTTGTTTCGGAAGCGCCTGTTGCTGCCACTGAAACTCCCACCGAGGTCCAGCCGCTGACGATCGAGGAGACGCAGGAGTACAACGCGGGCGTCGATCTCGGAACGGATTCCATGTCGGATGAGGAACTGATTCGTTTCGAGGAACTCGCCGGCCGTGTTCGACAACTGGAGGATGCCGGGTTTGAGTTTGATGAAACGACTGGATGGGCTAAGCCCGGGGTGGCTGCGGTGGCGGCTGAGGTGCCGGCCGCGCCCACAGAAACGCCAGCTGCGCCACAGGAGGCGACTCCGTTCAAGGCGGCGCCTGATTTCCGATACACGATCACGGAGGCTCCAAATTACGGATTAAGCCCGCTCTCATACGAAGACGCAGACTTCGACTTGGAGGCCCTTCAATTCCAAGCAGAGCGAGGTCGTCTAACCCCAGAAAGATTCGCCCAATCTGAAATCGGAAGGCGGATGGATAGCGGCCAGATGAGCGGTGTTAACAGCGGCTTAAAGGTAGATCCCGTTGGGACCATCAAAGCTTTGCGAGCCGCGCTGGTTCCTGCGCCGGCCGCGCCCGCTCCTGCGCCAGCACCCACCCCTCCAACACGCACCGCCGTACTAACCCCAGGTGCGGTTACGGTAACTCAGACTCCGGCCAAACCCACCCCGGCACCCGCACCCGCCCCAGCACCCGCCGCAACCATTTCCGATGAAAACCAAGCTCTCCTCAAAAACATCGGCCTCGCCTCAAAGGTCAACGCAGACGGCACGATTTCACTCTCTGGCGGGACGTTCAGCTGGAAAGACGACATTAAAGCCGCTGGCGGAAAATACGACGGAATCGACCGCTCCTGGAAGATTTCTTCCGACGGGCTTGGGAAGTTCATCGAGCGAGCGCGACCTGCTGCAACAGCTGCTGGTGGACAGCCAGGTGGCCGACCAGCTTACGTCGCCGATTCTGGCCTCCGAAAACTCCGGTCGGATGCTGACAAGCGGCCCGACCGAAGCGGACTTGATGGAGGTGTTGGGAACTATGTCGGTGAAGATACCCAACAGTTGATGCGCCAAGGGGAGGCTTTTGGCATCCCCAGCATCGTGATCGACGAACAGATCGAAGACGTGGCCCTGATGGTCCAGGCGTATCGCCAAGGGCGACCGCTCTTCATGCTCTCCAGCGCCCCGGGCACGGGCAAGACGTTCGTGTTGGGCGCGGCAATTCGAGAGCTTCGCCGCTCGGGCGCCAACAAGATTGTGTACGTGACACTCCGCAAGGAGCTTATCACCCAGATCAAGCAGGACCTGAAGGACTACGGAATCGGAGACGTAGAGTTCATCACCTACGCGGAGATGAAAGACCGCCCGGCCAAGGGGTCCGACGTGCTGATATTCGATGAAGCGCACGCGATCAAGAACCTGTCCGGGGAAGGTTCTGAGCAAGCCAAAAAGGCGCAGGAATGGATCAAGCAAACCAAGTTCCCGATCCTCTCTACTGCGACTCCGTTTGAAAACCCAGTCCAAGCCGCCTACCTAGCCGGCACAGGGGTATTCGAGCCGTTTGGCGGGTTCCAAGACTTTGCTTTAGCCTACGGAGCGACAAAGGTGAAGAGCGGGGATGATACGATCCTTGTTTGGAAGCGGACTAACACCAGTGACGCCGACCAAGTGGCGGCGCGCAACTTCTTCAAAAAGGAAGGTGTCTTCACGGCCCGCAAAACCCGCCTTCCTCCAAACCAAGTGGATTCACGCTTGGTCAAGGTCAAGGCGAACGAGGAGTACATTAGAATCTACGAGGCGTTCGAGAACGCTGTCGAAGAGAACAAGAGCGCTCTGGCTGGATTTGCCAAAGCGTGGATTAAGAATTTCCAGAAGCGCATTCTGGAAGCGTCCAAAATCGACATCGCTATCAACGAAGCCAGCAACGCACTCAAGGCTGGGCGCTGGCCGATCATCTTTGTTGAGACCAAGGCGGAACGGAAGATCGACATCCCGAGGTTGCTTGATCTCGAAGATCAGTGGCGCCGAGAGGTGGACCTGGCGCGGCGAATGAATGAGCGCGGCCCAAGCCGAGCGCAATTTGGACTCCCACCGATGGGAATCACCGACGTACTGGCGTCGTTCATGGAAGAAACCGGAATATCGGTGATCGAGATTCCATCCGCTGAAGATACGGTCAAGGCGCGCTTCGGTGAGGACAACGTCGCGATTTTCACTGGCTCGGTCACGCCCGCGAAGGCTCAGAAGAACCTTGATCGTTGGCGTGGTCCAAGGCCGATGGTCCTGGTTGCCACGATGGCCAAGGGCGGCACCGGCCTGTCGCTGCACGACAAAGTTGGGGATCACCAGACGACCCAGATCAACGTCAACCTGCCTTGGACCGCGACCCAAGTGGAGCAGGTTTCGTTGCGCTCCGCGCGGTACGGCCTCAAAGGCACCGCGCAGATGCAATGGCTGTTCGCTGACAATATCCCGTTTGATCGCGAACTGGCCCAACGTGTTGGCTCACGCATGGCCGACATGGGTGCGATTGTTCACGGCGAACTGCCGACGACGGCCGCGAGCATCCAGAACTGGAACTTTGAAGATGATTCGTTCTCAGAGGCCAATGCTGACCAAGCCGACAAAAATGATCTGATTAAGCAGGAGCAGCCGCCTCCGGCTGTTCCTGCACCTGCACCCGAACCCACCGCACCGCCCGCACCCACTATCCGCCGGAAAGTCCGTGAGTGGGCGCCCAAGGGAGACATCCTGGACGACATAATCAACCTCGGCGGTGTCATGTCCAAGTCGCAGGCCAAGAAGGAAGGTCGGCTGGGGAAGATCCAAAGCCTCTACGACGACGCGCCAAGACTCGATCCGTACTTCAACAAGATTTTTGCTGGCAGAAAGCGCGGCGAGGGAAGCCGAAACCAACCCGACGTACTCCTACAGGAGCTTGCCATGAAGAACCCCGGCAAGTACGGGGACATGACGGTCGCGGAGTTTTGGGCCGAGATTGAGAAGGCGGCCCGCGGTCGCAAGGGAGACGTTGCCGCTGCCAAAGAAGAAGCCAAGGCCGCCGAGGAAGGTGCCGCCGAAGTTGAAGGTCTCGATGCGTTTTTGCAGGCGCAGGATGAAGCGTTCGTCGATGCCCAAACTGATGGGATGCAACGCCTCGGCGAGCCTGACGGGCCTGTTGAGGTTTCCGTTGGAAGCCTAGCCATAGGTGACCGGTTCTTTGTTCAAGGGGAACTCTTTGAAGTTACCTCTGTCACGCCGGATGGTCAGTACACGATTCGAGATGGCGAGAAGTTTGGGGTTCAGCAGCTTACGGATGACGATACGATTTTCGTTGATCGCGAGCCCATTCGCGTAAGCCGAAGCACAGAGTTTTTGCCTCCCGAGACTGAAGCGCCACCCCAGACCCCGCGCTTGGGCGCCATGCAACAGCAAGGCGATTTGCTTTCTGGTCAATCTGAGGCATTCGCCTTAGTTGGCGAAAGGGGTGTTGATTACGAAAGGAAGCAGCGCGAAGCCCAAGCCGCCGCCCGCGCTGCCGCCGAAGCCAAGGCCGCCCAAGAGAAGGCGCAAACCCAGATGGATCTCGGCGCCGCCGCCGCCGAAGCCTCCGACGCGATCGCCCAGTTCGTCGAGTCGATCACCCCCAAGGCCGGCATCACCGAAGGCCCGACGCCCGAGGAGTCTGCACGCCGGGTTCTCGAAGCCCTCACCAAGCTCGCTTCCGTCGCGATCCGCGCTGGCATTCAGAACGCATCTCAGTGGGCGACCAGTCTGCGCCTGAAGCTCGGCCCGGCATTGCAGTACGCCTGGGACCGCGCTCAAGGATCAACAGTTGAGCCCACGCCGGAGGTTATCGCTGACGTCTCCAGCCTGCCTGAGCGTGCGGCTACCGACTTCGGTATGATCTACAGCACGCCTGGCGATCCGGTGACTACCAAGCGTGGCGGGTTTGAAGATGTCGTGGCGGGGCGCCGGGCGCTCACTCCTGAAGTCCGTAATGCTGGATTCCAGCTGGCGGTCGATGCGTTCAATGAAGCGGGAGTGAAGTTCCGCCAGGTGGGAGACGCCCTATTTGCTCCCGTCGATGGAGTGGACCAAGAGGCGGCTGGACGGGAGTTGGTCCGTATCGCCAAGGACAAGATCGCCAAGGCCAAAGCCGAAGGACGTAGCGATACCGTCGCAGAATTGATCAATTCGCTGCGGAACCATTTCGGAATCTCCGAGGCGTTCAGCCCCGAGACCCGCGACGAACTCTACCTGATCGGTCAGTCTGAGGCGTCTGAGTTCGGCCGGAACCTGGCGAGCTTGAAAGCCTCGGTGAAGGACTTCGTGGCCCTAGCCCGCAACGTGCGCGGATTCCTGACATCGGCCATCTACGACAACTTCAATGGCGAGAGCGTCAAAGGTGTGCTCGATAAGATTATGACCGAGTTCCGGGGCCAGTTCACGGAAGCGGAGATCCAGAAGATCGTTGGCGAGAAACCGGATCTCCAGCAGATGTTGAATCGGTTTGGAATCTTGGCGCTGGCCGACACTGGCGGCCGCGTGTACCGGACTGTCCAGGCGCGCCTAACTACCAAGAAGCCGCCCACCCAGAAGGCGAAAGAACAACGCGCACTTGAGGATGAAGCCATCGAGCAGATCATCGAGAACGCTTTAGCCCTCGGGATTACCGAGCCTCCCCAGCCTCCGAATCGAAAGCTCACTCCCGACGAGCGCCTCGCGCTGATGACCCGTCCGGCGACCCAAGCCAAGGTGCAAAAGGCCACCGAGGATGCAGTTAAGCAGGCCGAGTTTAACGCTGGATGGGCGGTTATGATGGCCAGCGCAGCCGGCAACGAGGAGCTTCGCGCTCAGTATCAGGAAGCCAAGGACGCTGGAGAAGAGCCCGATCCAGAGGCGATCGAGGAGGGTCTCGACCTCCCGAAGTACGCTCACTGGCGCACGATCCGCGACGGGTTCCTGAATTACTCGCCAACCACCCTGAAGCTCGTCCAAGACGTGATCCGCGGCCGGTTTAAGGGAACGCAGTTCGGGCCGAAGAAAGCCGCTCCTCCGGCGCCCGCCAAGATCGACCTGGTGCGCTTGGTTCAACAACCAAACGCTGAGATGAGCCGTGTGATCGGCGAGCAGTTGTCCGCCATCGAGCGTGTCATAAACCTAGCCGGCGCGTCCCCCGAGGCCAAGGCCCGAGTGATGCAGATGGTAACCGCAAATGTGGGTTCTCAGATCCAGCTGGCCCGCCAGCGTGTGCTGAATAACTTCTTGGACGTGAAGGTCAAGACGGGACCCACGACCGCAAGCGACCGCCTCCAGCGGCTGATTAACGCTGGCATCACCGAGGACCCGCGCTACCGGTCCCAAAAGACCCGTGACCTCTTGAAGCGCGTTGCCAAGACCTACCTGACAGCCGATGAGCTTTTTGGCATGGCGACCAGGACACGGGCCGAGAAGCTCGCGTTCCTTACCGGCAAACTCAACCAGATCACCGCAGCCGAGAAGTTGACTGATGAGTGGATGCAGGGTGCCGTCTGGACCTATCTCACCGAGCGGATGATGGAAGCTGAGAACGCAGCGGTATCCCAGATCGTGGGTGCCAAGGACGTGAGCTTCGACCCAGCCCAGCCGAAGACCGACGCGCAGCTGGCGGCCGACCGGGCCAAGGCTGTCGATCGCCTCGCCGGAGGTATCCGCGCCGGCCTGCTGGACCAGCGCATCGTGGAAAGTATCGCCAAGAATCCCGCGTTGCAGCGGCTGGTTCCTAAGATGGGCGACCTGGTGAAGCGGGTTCTCAATACCCCGCAGGGTGGCCAGGCAAAACTGGCTCAAGCGTTCTCCGAAGCGTTGCTGTCGGAACTGGCGATCGACCAGGCGCTGGCCGACAAGACGGGCCTTGCGCTGGCCAAAGCGTTCGAGGCGAAGTTTGAACGGGCGCGCATCCGTGCGCTTGATCTTGCGGTCCAGAAGCTCACACCGAAGCAGCGCGAGGAGGCTGGTCCGGGGCGCCCGCTGTGGCAGAAGATCGAGGAATTCGTGAACGCAGGTGGCATGAACTCGGCGGTGCTCCTGCAAAGCATTGCGAAGAAGGCTGGATGGAAGGTGCCTACCGATGAGGAGGTTTCACGCCTCCGAGACCTGGCGCGCCTGGAACAGGAACTCAGCACGGCCACCGAAGAGGAAATCAGCAAAGGTATCACGGACGACATCAAGGCCGCGAAGAACCTTGGAAGGCGGGCAGACATTATGCGCGAGATCCAGATGCGCTGGGCGCGTATGACCATGCCGATCCGTGGCAACAAGCAGAACCTGGCGCGAGCGATCAATGAGGTGACTTCGGCACAACTGCTGTTCAAACCGAGCTTCGTTACCAAGCAGCTGATCGACGTGGCTACCCAGATGTTCTACTACACGCCGACGCGTGCAGTAGCGACGGCCGTAGAGCGATACCGCACCAGTCGCGATCCAAACCGCGCAAGCCGACTGTGGAAGGATACCAGTGCTGCGCTCGAAGACGCCTACAAGGCGCGCTTCAATGCGCTCAACATGGCCCTCACGTCTGCGCTGGAGGCTGCCAAGGGCCGAGCCGAGAAGGATACTATCATGGGTATCCAGAGCGGTATCCGGGCGCTAGACCGCATCAACGCGCAGGCCAGCGAGTACGCCAAGAACGGCGACTACGCCAGGTCCGCGCTGGTGCGAATGATCGGCATCTCTCAGCTATCGTTCCGGTTCGCTTCATCTCTCGATGCCTTCCAAGGCGTCCTGGCTGAACAGCAGGAGATCGGTGCATGGACCGAGTCCCAGCTGCGTCTTCAGGGCATGGCGCCCGAGCAGGCTCGCAAGACCGCCAAGACTATCATCGGAGATGCGATAGCCGAGTACGCGTTGGCTCAAGCAATCGTTGGTGATGATCCCAACATTAGCCCGAAAGAGCGCCGCGCCGCTGCCTGGAACGTCGTGCGCGCCCGGCAGTACCAACGCATCAAAGCGGCCGGGCTTGATACGGGTGCGCTCAAGGAACTCACCCAGGACCTCCGCTCCACGATCGGTTGGAACGTTGAAGAAACCGGTGGGCTTGGTGGCGTGATCGGGCAAGGCATGAAGAATGCCAGCGACTTCCTTGCGAAGACTGGCATCCCGAACCCTGTCGGACGTTTCTCCAACGCGATTGCGATCGGCATCAACCGTGCCCTCACGTTTGCCGGCGGCGGATTCGTGCCGAAAGCCTTCGAGGGATCCGCTTGGTACAAGACCGAGGCTGACAAGACGCAGCGCAAAATCGAGGCCGCAACCGGGTTGGGCCTGTCAGGCGCCTTTGCTGCACTGGTTCTCTCTGGCGCGCTACGCGTCTTCACCAGGTGGCCCGACGACAAGGAGGAAGCTGACCTCTGGGAACGTGAAGGCCACCGTCCGAACACCATGGAGCTTGAACTGCCTGGCGGTAAGATCCTGCGCGTGTCGTTGAACACCGGGCCGATTCAGGTTGTACGGCCGGCACTGGCTGCGATCGGTGAGCTTCAGTATCAGGTCGCCAGGCGCAACCGCCTGAACCAGAAGGCCGAGGCTGCTGCCAAAAAGAAGGGCTTGAAGTTTGAGCCCCGCGAACTCACTGCGAAGGATGTAGGTGGTGCGTTAGCCTACGGCGCTTACTCCGCTGTGGCGCAAGGGCGCACTGCATCTGGCATGATCGGCTCCGGCGTGTACCGCCAGACCCCTGACATGGGCAAGATCGCCGCTGGTGCAGTAAGCCCGTTGATTCCGTTTGCACCGCTCCTACGCGAGGCTGCCGCCATGTCCGGCGCGGAGTTCAACCCCAAGGACCAGACGTTCATTAACCTCCTAGTGCCGACGCCCTGGAGTGGTAAGGTGGACCGCAACTTCCTTGGAGACCCAGTAGGCACGCCGCGCGCCCAGGAGCGCATCATGTCGATCCTCACCGGCGGCACCGCAATCGTTGGAGGCGACGATCCTGATCGTGCCTACCAAGTGCTGGCCAAGACTGGATGGACTCCGTCCACCCCGCAAAACAATCGGTTCTTCCAGTTCGGCCGCGTGCAACGGCAGGCCACTCCGGAGGAGTTGACCAGGATGCAGGAGGTCCGCGCAGTCGAACTCAAGACCCGCATTTCGCAGCTGGATCCTCAGACCGCCACCAAGCGGCAGCTGGATCGGATCGAGGACATTGCGAACGCAAAATCGAAAAAAGCTATGGGAATTCGATAATCCTGTATTGACGGCACGCACCACTTGCCATACGTTGACACACGTATGAGCAACCTACCAGTCGCAACAACCCAGCAATCGCAACCTCTCAGCGCGTTCTCTTCGGAGAACGCGTTCGTTTCAGTCCAACGCATGGCCAAGGCCCTTGCGTCCAGCACCCTCGTTCCCGACGCCTACCGGGGCGAGGCTAACCTCGGGAACTGCATCATCGCGTTGGAACTCAGCCAGCGCATCGGCGCCTCGGTCATGGCTGTCATGCAGTCCATGGTTCCCATCCACGGCAAGCCCACGTGGTCTGCCGCGTTCCTGATCGCCACCGTCAACAGCTGCGGCCGTTTCTCTCCGATGCGTTTCCGCTGGGTCGGCAAGGAAGGTGCCGACGAGTGGGGATGCCGCGCCTACGCCGTCGAGCGCGAGGGCAACCTCGAACTGGTCGGCGCCCTGGTGACGATCGCCATGGCCAAGGCCGAGGGATGGTATTCCAAGAATGGATCTAAATGGAGGACCATGCCGGAGCAGATGCTCCAGTACCGCGCCGCTGCGTTCTGGACCCGCGCCTATGCGCCCGAGATCGCGCTTGGCATGCACACCGCCGAGGAGATCCACGACACGCCGGAGGCAAATCAGGTTGTGCAGCCGACGGTCACCACGTCCGTCGTGGACGTTACGCCGACGCCGCCTGAGCCCAAGCAGCGCCGCAAGAAGGAGCCCGAGGCCATCGCGGTTGTTGATCCGGTGTTCACTGAACCCAAGCCAGAACCGGAGCCTACCCCCACCGCGCCTGAGCCGGTGCCAGCACCTGAGCCTACGCCTGCGCCGGCAGTTCCTGAAACCCCAGCTTTGGACAAGTTCAACACCGAGACCGTTGAGGGCACACTGTTCTCCATCGGCCTCACCTACGAGCAGCTGGTCGCCATGGCCACTGAACTCAGCTGGTGGCCTAACCCCGAGGCGTACCCGACCGCCAATGACCTTCCACCTGAACTCGCCCAATGGGTGATCCGCAACCGCAGGGGCATCGCTCGTCAGGCTGCGAAGGGGGCTGCGAAGTAATGCGAGTCAACCCAGCTTGGCGCACCGCTGAATACCGATTCGATCCACCCATGAAACTCATCCACCCCATCGACGTACACACGTACCGCTCCCACCCCGCAATCAACGTCTCTGCGCTCAAGGCGTTCGCCCGCTCGCCGCTCCACGCTGAAGCCGGCTTCGAGGAAGAACGCGAGCCTACCGAGGCCATGAACATCGGCTCCCTGCTGGACCACAAGGTCCTAGGCACGCCGTACCTCTACACCACCAGCCCCTACGAGGACTTCCGCACCAAGGAGGCCCGTGCGTGGCGCGACGATACCAAGGAGCGCGGCGTGACCGTGTTCTCACAGGAGGAGATCGAAACCGTCGAGCGCATGGTCGAGGCCGTTCGCGAGCACCCGGTCGCCGGCCGCCTGTTTGCCGAGCAAGGCAAGGCGCAGGTTGGAATCTTCGGCGAGTTCGAGTCCTGCGAGCGCAAAGGCCTGATCGACTGGCTCCCGTACGCAACCCCGGTGATCGTGGATCTCAAGAAGTGCCGCGATGCCAGCAGGGTCGGGTTCCGCCGGCAGATTGGCCAGCTGCGCTATGACGTGCAGGCCGCGTACTACCGTGACCTCTACCGCGACATCACCGGCGAGATCCGGGAATGGCAGTGGGTCTGTGTCGAAGACCGAGCGCCGTTTGCCGTGGCCGTGTACCAGCTGGACCGCGAGTCCTTGGAAGCCGGGTCGCGCACCTGGCAGTCGTGGCTCAGGCAATGGATGGTCTGCGAGGACACGGACTCATGGCCGGGCTACAACGGTGATAGCACGGGAATCATCTCCAGCCCCAACTGGATCCTGAAAAATGACAGCCCCTTTGACTTCTGACCAGATTGCTCGCCTCCTTGGGGGCGTGATGGCCAAGCCGGTCGCCTGCAAGCGCAAGCGCCGCACGACTGTCACGCCCTCCATGGCGGCCGAGATCCGAAAAACCTACGCAAAAAACTCAACCTACACCTGGGCCGAACTCGGCAAACGATTCGGCCTTTCTAAGAGCGCAGCGCGCTCGGTTATCATCCAATGAATGCCCTCCAAATCCGAAACACTGAATCCGTCTCCATCCAGATCGTTCCCGCCGCATTCACAATGCGACAGGATGTGCTGGATGACTCCGCCACCATTATCGCCGTCACCACGCCAGGCAACCAGCGGGCGGCCGTTGACGCTGCCCGCGCAATCGCCAGTCTGATTAAGGCCGTCGAGACATCTCGCAAAGAGGCCAAGGCGCCCGTGCTGGATCTTGGGCAGCGCATCGACGCGACTGCCAAAGAGTTCATCAAGGACGTGCTAGCAGAGGAAGCGCGACTCAAACGCCTGCTGACCGACTACGAGATCGAGCAACGCCGGCTGGCCATGGAAGCCGAACGCAAGCGCCAGGAGGAAGAGCGCAAGCTGCGCGTCGCCGAGATGGCGCGCTTGGAAGAAATTCGCAACCGAGAACAAGCCGCACGCCGTGACGCCATGATGGCCGAGACCGAAGCTCAACGCATCGCGGCCGAACGCGCTAGGGCTTGTGCCGAGTTCGATCGCGCTGCTGCCGCTGCTGCGGCGACACGAATCGCAGCTGCTCCGGCGCCGATCCAGCCTGTTAAGGCTGCCGGCACAGTCGTCCGAGACGAATGGAACTTTGAGGTCACCGACCTGGCCGCGTTCGCAGCTGCCCATCCCGAGTTGGTTGAGATCACAGTGAAGCGTGCTGCCGTGTTGCAGAAGATCCGGGCCGGATGTCGGCAGCTGGCTCACACCAGAATCTTCGAGGAAACCAAAGTGGGGGTCCGCGTATGAACCTCCTTGAACAAGCCCCCAATCTGGTAGCCAGAGCCGTCTCACGCGGCCTGATGTCTTACCCGCACGGCACCCAGTTCACTACGGACGGCCGGCCCATTCCGAAGCTTTCGGAGGTACGCTACAGAAAATCGCCGCTGGAACAGTACGCCTGCCTCCGGGCATGGGAGATGTCGTTGCACGGCATCTCGAAGGAGAATATCGCAACCGTAATCCGGTGCCCGATGAATCGAATCGACCAGGTGCTGGCACACGGAAAAGAAATGCACAAGCGGAAGGAAACGAAATGAGCGCACCAATCAACACCGGAGGACCGGCGTTTCCTCACAAAACATCACTTGGATATTGCCACGGAATGACCCTCCGCGACTACTTCGCGGCGGCTGCGTTGCCGCATATTGACTTTGGGACGAGGTCAGATGATGAGTATTTTGAACTCAGAGCACGGGATGCATACCTCATCGCCGACGCAATGCTCAAAGCGAGGGAGGCGAAATGACACCAGAACAACAACGTATAGCGATAGCAGCTAAGGTGCTACAGATCATGCGTGAGCAATGGATGGCCGACATTCAATCCAAAAAGATTAGGGAACAAGAAGACCGCATCAAGCGTTTGGAAGCTGCGGGGGATGCGATGGAACCATGGTGCAGCAATTGCCAAATTACTTCAAACTGGAACAAAGCCAAGGAGGCCAAGCTGTGAGTACAATCAATTCATGTCCATTCTGCGGTTCCCCGGTGAAAGATGGGTGGACCACATCTCCGTACTGGTTTATGTGCGGAACAATGACCAATGAGGAAGTCAATCGAAACGATCAAACCACTCAATGTGTCGAGGCGGAAGTTGGCGCACTGAAGCGGCACATCACGCAGCTTGAGAACGACGTACTTAGTACGAAATGGGTATGGATGATGAACTACTGCAAGACACACAGAGTTTCTCCAACTCTGGGATGGGAATCTGCAGAAAAAGCATGGCGTAAAGCCAAGGAGGCCAAGCTGTGAACTTTCATCTTCAGGAAATTGAATCGCTTCAGAACTCTTTGAGAGAACGTGAAAAGTACGTCACCGAACTCGAAAACCGTCTCCGCGCTCTGTGGGACAAGCTCGAAGGAGAGAGGAAGCATTACATGGAGCGCATCAAGCGGCTGGAGGAGGCTCTCCACCGCATTGCAAACACCGACTACCGCAGCAACCGCTCAACCGAATCTCAGATCGCCTTTGAGGCGCTGAAACCATGACCTACTCCCAATCTGGCCAGCTGCCGCACCACCAATACTGCTACGTGGATGCCCGTTTCATCTCTAGCCGCACCGGGTTCATCCGCTGTGTCTGGTTCGGGCTGGTCTCGATTCCAGGCAGGATGTGGGGCTGCACCATCATGCTTGAATGCGGGGCTGTCTATCGGGCGGTGCCACCTCACGCGCTAGCATTCGATCCCACGCCTGCACGTGACTGGCATCCAGACCACGCCCAACGCTGGGACTGTTACGGCCGGGAGTTCAGCACGATCGAATACACGTTCCTCCGAGGTATGGGAGTCGTCGCCAAGAATTGCGACGATGAGTTTCTTGGCGATTACCTATTCACCGCCATACCCATCGACGACGGCTTCAGCCGTCATCCCGAGCAGGCTAAGGAGTTCTGCTTCATTAAGCTGAACAACGGCCGCCTGACCATCCAGCCCACCGACAAGGTCCTGTTCTGCGACCGGTCTTTCGTCACGCCCGAGTGGCCGACGGACCTCAAAACCACCACCGAAATCTACAGCTGCGAGTGAAGACGCCTGTACCATCCAAGCAATCCACCGTCATCCAACTGATTACCCTATCCGGTGACCGGGTTGTCGTGATCGATACCAACGATCTCAGCGACCGGTCCCGCAAGGATCTTATTGGCGTCTGCGTCTGCAACTCTCAAGATCCGGACGCGCTCCTGGCGAACCTCAGGAAGATCCCAGGCGTGCTATCAGCCACCTTCAGGTAACCGACGTGGCCGGGGTGGTTTCACGTCGGCTTGGTATCGGTGCATCCCTCTCCCGGTCAGGACGCCGGGGGAGGGAGCCCCACAAAAAACCCCTGAGACCTCGCGATCCCAGGGGCTGACAACCTAACAACTACAAGCGGTTGTACCCTACTTTTTCTTGCCCACAACCGCAAGTGTTTTAATCACCCGATCGGCCAGTTCCTTCGACGGTCGGAAGTAAACCTTCGGCCGGGGTGGAATCGGGATCTCGACCGACGGGATCAGCGGGTTCCGGCCGATCATCGGCTTGGTCCACTTGACCTCAAACCGACCCACATCGGGCAGGGTGAGGTCTCCGGTCAGGATCTGCTCGATGACAACTTCCATCACGCAGTCCACGACCTGCTTCGCGTGCGGAACCAGCAAGCCGCACTCCTCGGACACCCGGCGGGCGATCTCAATTCGCTTCAATCGAACCTCCCTCCTGCTGCTGCTGGACCAGCTGTTCAATCGCTCGCCGAGCGACCATGCCGGCGATCAGCGCCCCAGACGGCTCAGGCACGGTCCCATCGGTGGGCAGGGGCGGTTGCACGTCGATGGACAGGTGAAACCCACCATCGGCGTCCGTGATCTCAATGGTCACCTTCCGATTCACTGGACCCTCCTTCCCTGCACCCGGGCCACGCGCTCGCTCGGCCACGGGGGCGGGGTCTGCGAGGCGCGGTTGATCGAGTCGATCAGCGCCGGATTTGTCACCGGCTGGATTAGCGGCCGCTTGATCGCCTCAGGAACCGTCGTGTTACCACGAGGTCCGTTCACCACGACGCCTTGGATTCGGACTGTGCGCCGGGTATTGATCTCCTTCATCTGGTCACTGCGCCGCTGGCGGTCCTCATCGGTGATCGTTTTCGCTCGACCGCGACCGCGACGACCCAATGCGGATGCGGCCTGACTGACTGCTGGAGGCACCAGCGGCGCCTCATCGTTTGGTTGTGTTTCGTTCTCCATAATCTGTTCCCGCGTTACTGGCGCGGATCGGTGCCACCATTCGAGGGAGCACCCATCCGAGCCCACACCCGCTTCCAATACGCCACGGTCTTGCGCCGCTTCCATCCGCTCGGGCCACCATTCCAAACCCGGGCAACGTCCTGATCGGTTACCTCCCTACCCAGGCGCTCCGTGGTGCAATAGTGCCCGGTGTAAATCTTGAACACCCCCAACGCGGCCCATCGGTTGGTCATCTCGGCCCATCGGTAGTGCGTGCCTGCGATCCGGTTCACATCCCTCACGACACAGGGACGCACCTGGAGAGCGCCAAGATCTCCGTGCCGGCCGCGGGCTAGGTCGTTGCCGCCAGATTCCACGGCGATCAAAGCAGCGAGAAGTTCAGTTTTCATCGGGAGTCGTGCGCGTTGGCCAGTCGCGCCCCTGGTTGGGCAGTATCGGCCCCACCCGGGCCTAGCGGAGGGGTTTCTACGGTAAGCGGTTCGTGTGGTCAAGGCTTGGCTTTCGCGATGGCGTCATGAGCCTGAACGAAAAGGGCCGAAGGCATATCGTCGCCATCCTCCGTTTTCATCCACCACTGGATGATTCCCTCCAACGCCGCCAGCAACTCAGGCGCGGAGACAATCAAACGAGCAGCAGCAGGGTCGAAAGTCTTCGCGTAGTGGTTACCCTGATTCGTGACAATGACGAACAGGTCGTCAACCTGTGTGATTTTGAGGGGGTATGGTCCGGGCGTTGGTGTGCTCATAGGTTTGTTCCGGCTCTACTGGCCAGAGAAGGCAGGCCCCGCAGGGCCGGCCGTGCTCTAATCAGTTGAACCAGCGGCTGGCGATTCCTCGCCCTAGGTTCATCCGCGCAGCCTCCCGGATCTGGTCGGCGGTGTATCGGCCACCGTCGCGCCAGTAATTCCACAGCGCCGACGCCAACGCCCGGCACGCAGCGGCGCGGTACTCGGTCGGGAAGTACTGCCCGGCGCAGTATTCCAACCGCTTTCCGTCCCAGGTGAGTCGGCCGGATTTTAGGACATCGACTAGGATGGACTCAGGCAGACCCTTCGACAGCTCCACCGCTCGCAGCAAGGCGCGCGCTTCTCGGCCGTCTCGCAGGATCCGGCGGTAGTCCTGCATGAACGCCTCCCGGCTCCCGCCGTAGTTCCGGCCGTCGATTCCGGAGCGCTGCGCCACAAATCGCGCCAGGGCTTCGAGTATCTCGGTTTTCATCGGGCCACCTCCTGCCGGGCCACCTCAACCCCGCAGTTTATCCGGTTCGCTGGGTTCAATTCCACCTGTTCAGCTAGGGCGGCTTCGGCGGCCTCCCGGGTTGCATAGGTCCCCAGGCGCATCCTGTGGACGTAATTCCGGAGCTCAAACCCTCGGCGCTCCTGGGTCCGCAGGATCTCGGCTGCGATCTCGATGTCCTGCGGGTCGATCGGCTCCGTGCCGGTGATCGTGGACGGGTGCCCGAATGCCTCTTGAGCTTCGACGGCGCGGACCAGCGTTCGGTGCCGGCTGATCTCGGCGCCGTTCTGGTTGCTGAGGATGAACCAGCTCACAGGGCCTCCTCATCAGGGCTGGGGGCTGCAGCCGGAATCCCAAGGCCACCGAGCCACTTGGTCAGGTCGTCCGTTCGACTTGGGTCAAAAAACTCCCAGCAGGTTTCCACTTCGCGAGCCAGCAATCCGGAGATCACTTCGGCCGCCGTCATACCGCTCAAGATCCCTGACACGTTCACGTATTTGCTAGACTCCCCTGCGTTCTGGTGCCAGCTGACAATTCGCACTACAGCCTCAACCTGCCCGCTCCGGTAGTGTCGCAAGTGAAGGAATGCCTTCCGGTGGCTTGCGTTATTCCCAACCCCGTCACTCCCGTGAATATCAATCAACGGCGGCTCTGGAATGACCCAAAATTCGCCGGTGTCGTCTATGCCAGCGGCCGGTCCTTTTCGGACCCGGGCCGCTTTGACTGCGTCTTGTAGTTTCATGGTGTTTTTTTTGTGTGGATCAAACCGATCCGCAGAACCTACCCAGTGGATAGGCTCGCCGGGTCGGTCAGAAGCCGTACCCAAGCTCCCGGAGGGAAACGTTCCGCTCCGCTCCGATGATGATATGGTCGCGCACGTCAACCCGCAGGAGCTTGCCCCCTGCAATCAGTTCCTTGGTGATCCGGATGTCAGCCTCTGATGGGGCCGGGTCTCCGCTGGGATGGTTGTGCACAATGACAACCGAATGAGCGCACGCGACGATCGCGGCCCGAAACACTTCTCTGGGATGGACCACGACCTCATTCAAGGTCCCGATCGCAACCAGCGTATGGCCAGTGATCCGGCAGCGTGTGTTCAGGAAAATCGTCACGAATGACTCCTGATCCGGTGAGAACCACGGAGCAGTGGCGACGTGCTCCTTCCAATACGCTGCCACCTTCGGAGGGCAGTCACCCATGACAGGCTCAGCAGTCCCGCAATCACGGACTCGCATGACCTTGAATTCTGCGGGGGGCTTCATATCAAATCGACCTCCACCAATACGCATTGCGCCGCTGGGAACGACCGGCACCCGTCCAAGAACCGGACCAGCACCCGGTCGCCGTCGATGCCCATAACCATGCCGGTCATGCCGTCCGGACACGTCACGAAGTCTCCCAGATTCACAGCGCACCCCCCTTCAACACCGCACGCACCAGCGCGAGTGCCGCGCCCCGCTCATGGACATACGTGTCAGCGCGGTCCACCGCTTCGAGCGCGGCGCGCATCTTGTCAACCAGAGTCACCTGAGTCACACCTGCAACAAAGAACTCCTCAGGCTTCCCGTTCATCGTCGTGTTGTCCGTCCACGTGAGCCCCCAGCAGCCCTTGGTCGATCGACACACGATCAACCACTGACCAACCGAGTCGCACACAACCTCGTAGGCTTCAGTCTTCCAGTGGACGGTTTTCCCAGCCAGAACGGCCGCTTGGATCTCTTGTAGTTTCATAGTTCGTTAGTTGTTTGGATCAGCTGATCCGCTGGCGCTCCGTCTGTCACGCAGAGCGCCGCCGGGTCATCCGATAGGTCCGATCACTGCGTCCACCAGCAGCCAGACGATCAGGAACACGACGCCACTGCCAAGGATCAGCACGGCGGCACGGAGAAGGCGCTTCATAGTGCCACCTCCTGCACATGGAACACGACGGCCTCACCTTCGACTTCATACGACAGATAACCGGAGGCCAGCGCCTCGGCGATCGCGTTCGGAAGGCCGTATCCTTCGCGGAGGATCCGGACGGCCGCTGGTGCATCAGTCGGGAACATCGACTGCGCGAAGCGGATGATGCCGGGGGTGTAGACCATTTCGGTCGAGTTGAGTCGGTAGGTGTTTTTCATGGTGTTATCTCCCGCCGTTCTGGCCGGACCAGAAGCCACCCCCGAAGGGATGGCCTCGGATCTGGTCAGAAGATTTCAGCTTGGGCATCCTCGTAGCGGGAGGTCGTCAACCAAGCGATTCGGACAGCTTTGGCTTCAGCCTCCTCGTAGGTTTTGCAATCTTCGATTAACTCGACCCAGTCGGCGGTGTCGTAGCATTCGACGAACACCTGATAACCGTAGGCGGTTTCGTATCGGGAAAACGCCAACTCTTTGAGTTTGGCGATCCAGTCTTGTTTCGTTTCGTTTTTCATACTGTGGGCCGTCAAGGTCTCATAAAACGCTTTCCGTGTCAACTCCTCATTCGCAGTTCTTCCAAAAAACCTCGG
>Ga0208721_1000003_pt1 | contig 50324 bp, 34 predicted proteins | sample LakMenEpi17Aug10_FD_150705 | JGI IMG/M metagenome (GOLD analysis project Ga0208721, IMG submission 150705) | Freshwater microbial communities from Lake Mendota, WI - 17AUG2010 deep hole epilimnion (SPAdes) | ecosystem: Environmental > Aquatic > Freshwater > Lentic | place: Lake Mendota, Madison... | reverse complement strand
GCGGATCGGTCGGCGAAGGCAGGATGCCGAAGCGCGGGCCGGTCTGAGTGAGCGGATGCCACGATGGCATCCGCGAACGTCCGGCGATGGGGCATGGGTTGCTGGTGACCTGTGCCTGCGCTGGCCTTCCAGGCCTACGGCTTGCCGTCGTCGACGCGTTCGATCCGGCGCAACTTGTCGATCGGCACGCGGAGCGTCCCATACTCCGTCTTGATGACCAGTTCGCCCTGGTCGAGTTGGCCCGTCACGGTCGAGCCGTCGGCCAGTTGCACGCGCATTCTGGCCGTGGAGCCAGGGCCCGATGCCGGGGTCGGCTCAGGGTCAGGCCCGGGGGACGGCGTGGCGGCGCCCCACGGCTTGGTCTCGATGGTGGCGAGGCCCCCGTCCACGATCGCCCGGTACACCTGCGACGCTTCCTTGCCTTTCGGTTGGGCGGCGACGAACAACGCGTCGCCATGCGCGTGCAAGGCCGTGATGCCCTGCACCACCTCCACCTGCTTCCAGCCGCGGCCGAGGTTGTTGGAGACATACAGCCCTTCGGCATCGTCGTCGGGCAGCTTCCCGTGGTTGACGATGGTGCCTCGGCCGACCACGACGGCATGCCGGTTCATGGCGATTCCGGGAGCCAGAACGCCGAGTTTCTCCCAGCGTTTCTCGTTCCAGGCGAAGACCTGATCGTCGGCCCATGCCAGGAGCCGATCATTGGCGACGAGCAGTTGCGAGACGGTGCAGCCGGGGGGTATTCCCTCGGTCGGCTTGAACTGCTCGCCGTCCGCGGAGACGTAGACCGGCACCGAGGCCTCGCGGCCCTTGCCGCCCCAGCCGTAGATGACCGACCCGACGAACAGGTGCTCCTGAAACACCACGAGATTGTTGACGATCGATCGCGGCGGCGGAATGTCGAGCACGCGTTTCCAGTTGCCCTGCCCCAGCCATCGATAGACCTCGCCATTGTGCGGCTCGTAGCCCGTGCCGGCGTAGATCGCCCCGCGGAAACCCACGAACGAGAACGTGGAGTTTGGCGGGTGGACCGGTCCCGCGTCGGCCGGCTGCCACGTCTCGCCGCCGTCTGTGGAAAAGTATGGCGGCTTGTATCCGCACCACCCACCGCCGGCAAACAGCGTTCCGTCCGCTGCTTCAAACAGCGTGTCGCGGACGTTCTGAATGTTGGATAAATCCTGCTTCTTCTCCAGTCGCAGCACGTTGTGCGTCGTCGGGTCGAGGACGGCTTTCCAGATGCTCGCGGCCGTGCCATGCCCGCAATCGGCACCGGGGTTCTGCGTCGCCAGCAGGACCTCGTTGGCGTTCTTGGCGCGCACGAGCATCGCCTGCACCGTGCCGGGAACTTCGGCGATCGGCTCCAGGCGCATCGGATCGGCGTGACATGAGCTGGACCATGCCGGCCAGATGCAGGCAGCGAGAACCACGAGAGACTTGGTCGACTGATGCACGACACCCCTCCTGCGGAGACACACGGCTCGGAACAATCAACGGCCGGCAGGTCGCTCGTCCCCGACAAGTATAGAGACGTCTGCCGCCGCGAAAAAGTTCCGATGCGAAACATGGACATGCATCCGTGTCTCCTCACGAGAGAAGAAAAAGCCCCCTTCGTCCAGCGTGGGAAGAAGGGGGCTTTTGTCTCGGAACAGGTCGGCTCTCAGCCTATTTCGCCGCCGCCTTCTTGGTAGCGGCTCGCTTCTTCGCCTTCTTCGCGACCGAACCGGTCGCAGCTGCGACCTTCGCAGCTCCGTTCGCGATGACGTTCATGACGGCTGACTGGCGGGCAGCCCGGCGGGCTGCCATGTTCTTGCCGATTTTCCCGGCCATGCCGGCGATCGTACCCAAGACGGTCTTGGCGGGCTTCTTCTTCGCCGCGGTCTTGGTTGCGGTGGGCTTCTTTGCAGTTTTCTTCTTGGCCACGTTTTATCCTTCAAGTGAGACCGGGGTGCGGAACTGCCGATAGGTTAGTTCATTTACGAATGCGCGGCTACGCGACCTGAGTCACCGAGAGGTGAGTCACCGAGAGGTGAGTCACCGAGAGGTGAGTCACCGAGAGGTGAGACACCTGCCTTTCCCCTCTTGAAGAGGTTCTCCAGCGGAATCCGTGGGTAAAACAGGGTCCTGGATAGGCTTCGGCACGTCTCCGAGACGAGCGTCCAGCCACGGCTCCATCGCTGACAGGCCGTGGACAAAGTGGGTTTTTGCGAAGTTACGAGAACGATCAGACTGCCAGGGTCGATTGGCCGGCGGCGGCGCGTGGTGTGTCTCCGGTCGGATGCGGTGCATGTCGCGACGCGGTCGGTCCGCGGCGCCTCCGCGTGGCCTCGTCACGGGCCGCGAAGCCGCGCGGCCGCGAAGATCGCGTCGTCCAGATCCGCGTTGAGCGTCACGTTCGTGTAGGTGAACTCCGACATCAACGGCGGCTGTTGGTCGGGCGTTTCCGGCCAGTCGTACACGTCGAATCGCACGGGCACGTGCAGCGCGGAATCGATGGCCATGCTGGCGCTGAAGAACTGCAGGCCGTCGCGACGCCGCGGGTGCGTGATCCGCAGCATCTGGCAGGGCCGGCCGTTGATCGTCGCGGTGGTGATCTGCTCGACGATCGTGTTGTCGCCGCGTGGATCGGCTGCGCGATCCTGCTCGAGGGTGCGGATCGTCCGATCGAGCACCTGCGAGAACCCGATCTCCGTGATCGGCAGCAGGCTCTCCTGCTTGACGACGGAACTCTCGGGATCGAGGTCCGTGACGACGTAGCCGAAACGTCGGCCGCCCTTGCGGACCAAGAGCCGGTTGTCATTCTGGCCGGCGACGAACAGCACCTTCCGGCCCTCGATCGCGGAGGGGCCGAGAAACTCGAGCAGCACACTCGGAGGCTGCGTCACCCGCGGGTTGGCGTGGGTTCGCTCACGAACCCACATGTCGATGTAGCGGTAGTCCTGCAACTCGCCTTCGATGCGCTCGCGCTTCGTGACCCGGCAGGTGAAGCCGCGCACGGTCCGCTGCAGGTAGATCTGCTCTTCGTGGGCGAACTTCAACACCCACTCGAGCGGATGGGGGGCCGGCGGCCGTGGGGCGGCGACGTTTGGCCGCAAGACTGCGGTTGGAGTGACGGCAGCGAGCGTGGTGGGGGCGGTGCCGGCTTCCTGGGCCTGCACGCCCTGGGGTCGGAAACCGGTCCCGAGCGCAGCGAGCAGAACCGCCACACCTGGGCCAAGCCAACGTCCGAACATGACACGCTCCTTCGATCAGGGCCGGCGACTGACTTCAGCATACCAGCAGGCGGTCGAGGTCCCGGCGGAATCGTCGGCTCGGAGAGGCAGCCATGCGGCCGCAGAGTCTCCCTATTCAGCACACCCCGACCGGTGGCCGACGCGGCCCAGCCGTGGAATGAACCGCATCAGGCTCTGGCACGAGCGATCCGCCATCTCGGTCCGTCACTGGCCGACGTCGCCGGCCGCAGCCGTCACCAGGGCCACGAACACCACGGCGGCCAGACGCCGTCCCGTCGCTGCGAGCGTCGCCGCCCCGAGCAGACGCCGCTCCACAGAGTTGTGTCCGAGAGACTCGAGAGCTGGCTCCAGTGGCGCAACCGCTCCGAGCGGGCCGTGACGGCACTCGCCAGCGGGAATGTCGGCAAGCGGGAGAAGGCCAGGATGGCTTCGCCCGCGTGAAGTCAGCCCCTGACACATCTCGGCGAACCGCTCGAGCCTCCGCCCGTCTCGCCGGCCCGTGGACCGCCCACCGACTGGGCCGAGCTCGTCCAGGTCCACAACGACCGCAGCGTCTTTCAAGCCACGGATAGACGAGCTCCCCGTGATCGACATCCACAGCCTCTGCCGGCATTCCATGCCACGGTGCGGACGGCCCGCGAGAAGAACGGTTTCAAGGCCGGTCTGCGCCAACGAGAACAATCCGGCCTTGAGCGTGGAGAGGAAGCGCCTCGGCACTCCCACGATCGGGTCGCATCCAGACCGATCGGTCCCGGCGGTTGCTCCTCATGATCCGCCCCGCGCGGCCGGTCTTTCGATAGACTGCGGCCGCTGCCGCGGCCGACCCCCACAACGCCATGCCATGAAAAAAGTCCTCTCCTCGACACTGCTCGCCGCAGTTTTTCTCGCCATGCAGAACTCGCTCCCGGCCGCCCCGCCCCCCGAACCCGCCGACGACTACCTCTGGCTGGAGGACGTCTCCGGCCCGCGGGCCCTCGACTGGGTGAAGGCACGCAACGCCGACAGCGTGGGCGCCCTCGCCGCCGGCAGCGGCTTCCAGGACCTCGAACGGCGACTGCTGTCGATCCTCGACTCCAAGGACAGGATCCCCGGCGTCTCGCGGATCGGAGGCCGGTTCTACAACTTCTGGCGGGATGCCGCGCATCCGAAGGGGATCTGGCGCCGGACCACGCTCGACGAGTACCGCCAGGCCGAGCCCGCCTGGGAGACCGTCATCGACCTCGACGCGCTGGCGAAGGCCGAGGGGGAGAACTGGGTCTGGCACGGGGCGACGGTGCTCGAACCCGAGGATTGCCTGTGCCTCGTGTCGCTGTCTCGCGGCGGTGCCGACGCCGACGTCGTCCGCGAGTTCGACCTGGAGATGAAGGCATTCGTCGCCGGGGGATTCCACGTCCCGGAGGCCAAGAGCAGCGTGGCCTGGCGCGGCCCCGACGCCCTGTTCGTGGCCACCGACTTCGGCCCGGGATCCTTGACGACGTCGGGCTACCCGCGGACCGTCCGCGCCTGGCACCGCGGCACGCCGCTCGCCGAGGCCCGGCTCGTGTTCGAGGGCCGACCGGAGGACATGTCGGTCGGCGGCTGGCGGGACCACACCCCCGGCTTCATCCGCGACTTCGTCACCCGACGCATCGCGTTCTACTCCAGCGAACTGTTCCTGCTTCGCGATGACCGCCCGATCAAGATCGAAAAGCCCGACGACGCCGAGGCGCGGGTGCACCGCGAGTGGCTCCTCGTCAGGCTGCGGTCGCCATGGACGGTGGGGGGCACGACCTATCCGGCCGGCGCCCTGTTGGCCGCCGACTTCGCGCGGTTTCTGGCAGGCGAGCGGTCGTTTCACGTGCTCTTCGCGCCCACGGAGCGGATCTCGCTCGCCGGCTTTGCCGGCACGCGGAACCATCTGCTCGTCTCCACCATCGACAACGTCCGCAGCCGGCTGTTCGTGCTCACGTTCCGCGACGGCGCCTGGCAGCGGCGACCGCTCCCCGGCGTGCCGGAGATCGGCACGGCGCAGGTGTCGCCCGTCGATCCCCTCGACTCCGACGACTATTTTCTCACCGCCGCCAGCCCGCTCCAGCCGGCGCTGCTGTCGCTCGGCAGCGCCGCGGCCGACGCGGCGCCGGAGCGGCTCAAGCAGTCGCCGTCGTTCTTCAAGGCCGACGGTCTCACGGTCTCGCAGCACGAGGCCGTGTCGGCCGACGGCACGCGGATCCCCTACTTCCAGATCGGTCCGGCGCGGCTCCCCGCCGACGGCAGCACGCCGACGCTCCTCTACGGCTACGGCGGCTTCGAGATCCCGCTCGTCCCCTCCTACGACCCGATCGCCGGCGCCGCCTGGCTGGAACGGGGCCATGTGCTCGTGATCGCCAACATCCGCGGCGGCGGGGAGTTCGGCCCGCGCTGGCACCAGGCGGCGCTCAAGGACCGCCGGCCGCGGGCCTACGAGGACTTCGCCGCCGTGGCCGAGGACCTGATCGCCCGCAAGGTGACATCCCCGCGCCGGCTCGGCGCCCGCGGCGGCAGCAACGGCGGCCTGCTCGTGGGCAACATGTACGCCCGGCGGCCCGACCTGTTCTGCGGCATCGTCTGCCAGGTGCCGCTCCTCGACATGCGGCGCTTCAACAGGCTCCTCGCCGGGGCGAGTTGGATGGGGGAATATGGCGATCCCGACAAGCCGGAGGAGTGGGCGTTCATCCGCGGCTTCTCCCCGTACCACATGGTCGATCGCGACCGCACCTATCCGCCGCTCCTCCTCACCACGTCCACCCGCGACGACCGCGTCCATCCCGGCCATGCCCGGAAGATGGCCGCCCGGCTCGCGGAATTCGGCAAGCCGGTGATGTACTACGAGAACATCGAGGGGGGGCACGGCGGCGCCGCCGACAACCGGCAGAAGGCGTTCATGGAGGCGCTGGGCTACACGTTCCTCGAGCGGCAGGCAGCGGCGCCGTAAGCACCTGCTCCGGCGACCAGCCGGCGGCCCGCAGGTCGGCTATCGCCAGCCCGCCTGTCCGCTTCGCCAGCCGGTTCCCCTGCGCATCGCACACCAGGGGCATGTGGCAGAACGCCGGCGGCCGCCAGCCGAGGGCCTCGTAGATCAGCACCTGCCGGGCCGTGCTCGTCAACAGGTCGGCGCCGCGGACCACCTCCGCGATCTTCATCGCATGATCGTCGGCGACCACGGCCAGTTCATAGGCCGCCCCGTCGTCCCGCCGCCAGACGACGAAGTCGCCGAAATCGACGCCGGCCGTCCGCACGACGCGGCCCTGCACCGCATCGACGAACTCGATCACCCGGCCGTCGGGGACGCGGAACCGCCAGGGCACGCCGCCGGGCGTGGCCGCCCGCTCCCATCGCGCGGGCCGCAGGGACGGCGGAAAAATCGGCTCATCCACGTCGTGCGGTGCGGCCGCGGCCGCCTCCACGTCGCGACGCGAGTGCGGACTCGGGTAGATCGCACCCGCCGCCTCGAGCCGGCGCCAGATCTCCCGGTACCAGTCGGTCCGCCGGCACTGCTCATAGGGGCCGTGCGGGCCGCCGACGTCCGGCCCCTCCGTCCAGGCGAGCCCGAGCCAACGCAGGTCGGTGATCGCCGCGCCGACGAACTCGGGCCGGCAACGACTGCCATCGAGATCCTCGATCCGGAGCACGAGCCCCGCGTCACCGGCCCGCTCCGCCGCCCGGGCGAAGGTCCGGGCATGGCCCACGTGCAAGAGGCCCGTGGGCGTCGGCGCGAGCCGGCCACGGCAGCCCATCAGAGGAGCCACCAGGCGCCGCTCGAGAGCGCGTAGGCGCCGAGTGCCAGGTTCGTCGCCGCGTGGCAGAGGATGCAGTCGATCGGTCGCCGCGTCGCCGCCGCGATGCCGCTGACCAGCGCGAACCATCCGACCGCCGCCACCGCCTCGGCCGGATGCGTGAGGGCGGCGTAGCCGGCGCAGGTCGCCGCCGCCACGGGCGTGACGAGGCCGAAGGGCACCTCCCAGAATCGCTCCCGCTCCACGTAGCGGAGGAGGAACCCGCGCAGAAAGAGTTCCTCGGCGATCGGCACGACGACCACGAGCCCGAGCGCACGCACCAGCAAAAAAGCCCAGGCCGCGGGGCCGGTCCCGAGCGCCGTGAATGGATCGTAGCCGGCGCGGCCGCCGCTGCCCGCCCAGCCGGCATCCCGCTGCCAGGCAGCGAGGACGACCCAGGGAATGACGAGGCCGAGGCCGACGAGCGGCGGCCACCACGAAGGCCGCCCCACCCACGCCCGGATCGCCGGCCAGCACCAGGCCAGCACCAGGCAGGTGACCACGATCCGCACGCCGTAGGCGACCGGGTAGCCCCCCGGCACGCCGACCAGCGTCTCCAGGGGACCAGTGCCGAGAAACACGACGAGCGGAACCACGCACACGAGCCATGGCCGCTCCGGGCCATGATTGACCGGAGCGCCGCTGGCGGGTGCGGCATCGTGCGGGGGGGCAACGGGCATGCGGGTCTCGACTCGCGGCTGCCGGCCCAAAAAAGGCCGCCAAAGGGTCGTCTGTCAGGAAATTCCCCGCCGCAGTATATTCGACGGGCTCGCCGTCGCCGCACGACTCGTTTTCGTCCCGCCAGGCGGCAGGAATGTCTCCGGGGCACGGTCCCGGAGACAGTGCCCGCAGACCACAGCCAGACCCCAAAAGCCAGACCCCAAAAGCCAGACCCCAAAAGCCAGAACTCAAGAGCCAGAACCCGAGGATCTTCGTTTCCATGGACCTGACACTGCTTCGCAACATGGGCATCTCCGCCCACATCGACTCCGGCAAGACCACGCTGTCGGAGCGGATCCTGTACTACGCCGGCCGCATCCACCGGATCCAGGAGGTCAAGGGAGACGGCGACGGGGCGACCATGGACTACATGGACCTTGAGCGCGAGCGCGGAATCACCATCACATCCGCCGCCACCAGCGTCCGCTGGGGCGACTGCGACATCAACCTCATCGACACACCGGGCCACGTCGATTTCACGGTCGAAGTGGAACGCAGCCTGCGGGTCCTCGACGGCGCCATCCTCGTGCTCTGCAGCGTGGGCGGTGTGCAGAGCCAGTCGATGACCGTCGACCGGCAGATGAAGCGTTACCGCGTGCCGCGGCTGGCGTTCGTCAACAAGATGGACCGCACCGGCGCCAACTTCGAGCGGGTCGTGCAGCAACTCAAGGACAAGCTCGGCTGCCATGCCATCCCCTACCAGATCCCGATCGGCAAGGAGGACAAGCTCCAGGGCGTGATCGACCTCGTCCGCATGAAGGCCCTGTACTTCGACGGCGACAACGGCGAGAAGGTCCGCGAGGAGGCGATCCCCGCCGAGCTCGAGGCCAAGGCCACCGAGGCCCGGCACAAGCTCCTCGAGGACCTGGCCATGTATTCCGACTCGCTGATGGAAAAACTGCTCTCCGAGGAGATGCCGACGGAGGACGAGATCCACGCCGTCACCAAGGCGGCCGTCCATGCCCAGAGCATCACGCCGGTGTTCTGCGGCTCGGCCTACAAGAACAAGGGGGTGCAGGCCCTGCTCGACGCCGTCGTCCGCTACCTGCCCAACCCGCTGGAGCGCAAGGTCGTCGCCAAGAACTGGGCCAACGCAGACGAGAAATTCGACCTCGAGGCCGACCCGAAGAAGCCCCTCGTCGCCATGGCCTTCAAGATCGTCGACGATCCCTACGGCCAGCTGACCTTCATGCGGCTCTACCAGGGCACGCTCAAGAAGGGGGACACCTACGTCAACCAGCGGACGAGCCAGAAGCAGCGGTTCAGCCGCATCGTCCGCATGCACGCCGACAAGCGCGAGGAGATCGACATCGCCGAGGCGGGCGACATCGTCGCGGTGATGGGGGTCGACGCGGCCAGCGGCGACACCTACGCCGCCGATGCCAAGTACTGCACGCTGGAGAGCATGTTCGTGCCCGAGCCGGTGATCAAGATGGCGATCACCCCGACGCAGCGGGACGGGCTCGACAAGCTGGTCAAGGCCCTGCAGCGGTTCACCCGCGAGGATCCCACGTTCCGCGTCGCCACCGACGAGGAGACGGGGGAGACGCTGATCGCCGGAATGGGCGAGCTGCACCTCGACATCTACGTCGAGCGGATCAAGCGCGAGTACAAGGTGGACGTGACGGTCGGCGCTCCGAAGGTCAGCTACCGCGAGGCGCCGACGCGGAGCACGGCCTACGACTACAAGCACAAGAAGCAGACCGGCGGCTCCGGCCAGTACGCCCACATCATCGGCCATCTCGAGCCGCTCCCCGATGACGCGTCCGAAAACTTCATCTTCGAAGACGCGGTCGTCGGCGGCCGCGTGCCGCGGGAATACATCCCCTCGGTCGAAAAGGGCTTCCTCTCCGTGCTCAGCAAGGGCCCGATCGCCGGCTTCCCGATCGTGGGCGTCAAGGCCACGCTCGAGGACGGCTCGTATCACGACGTCGACTCCAGCGACATGGCGTTCCAGATCTGCGCCCGGGCCGGCTTCCGCGAGGCGTTTCTGGAGACGAAGCCGGTGCTCCTCGAGCCGATCATGAAGATGGAGGTCGAGGTTCCGGCCGATTTCCAGGGGGCCGTGACGGGTGAGCTCAACAAGCGCCGCGGGCTGATCGTCTCCACGGAGACCGTCGGCAACGCCTCGACGATCATCGCCGAGGTGCCGCTGGCCGAGACCTTCGGCTACTCGACCGATCTGCGGAGCATGACGCAGGGTCAGGGAGTGTTCACGATGGAGTTTTCCAAGTACCGTCCCACCCCGATGAACATCCAGAGGGAGATCATCGAGGATCGCAAGAAGGCCGACCTGGCTGCCGCCAAGTAGCCCGGCCGCCACGGAGTTCGCGGCGGCCGGTCGCGGTGAGCGGCCGGTCGCTGTCTGACCGTGGTCAGCGGGCGACCGCGCCCGTGATCCCGTCCCAGAGGGCGAGCCGGGCCGCCAGGCACTCCTGCGCGGCCCGCGATGCCTCGGCCCAGAGCCGCGAATCGCGCCCGCAGAGCCGGGCCAGGATCCGCCGGCAGGCGGGGGCGTGGTGGTCGTCGTCGTGATCGATGTGCCGCTCCAGGTAGAAGCGAAACCGGTTCCATGACTCCGGCTCCTGCGCCGCGAGCCGGACGACGACCCGCCGGAACATGTCGGGGATCACGTCCTCGCGGCCGTGGGTGAAGGCGGCCACGATGCCGGCTGTCGAGCCCGATTCGATGACGGCGAACGACCGACGCACGAACTCGATCGCCTCCGGGGGACCGCCGCAGCCGGCCAACGCCCGCGGGAGAGGCGTGCCCGCGCCGAGGGTGGCCAGCAGCCGCTCGATCGGACCGCTGTCGGCACCGGCCTGCCGCATGGCGTCGAGATAGAGTTCGAAATGGGAGGCCGAGCCCCCCTCGGGCAGCGCGTCCGACTCCTCGTCGAGGACGATCTCATTGACCAGCCGCCGGGCTTCCGGGTCGGGCGTCGGCAGCCAGGGGACCGTCGTGCAGGTGAGTCGTTGCTGCATCGCCTTGAGCAGGCTCTGGAAGTCCCAGACGGCGAAGACGTGGGACTCCATGAACCGGCGCAGCCGGTCGGGACCATCGATGGCGGCGTAAATCGGGTGCCGGAGGAGCCGCTCCCGGAAATCCCCGAGATCGATGACCGGCTCGGCGGGAAGCGACGGCGGAGGCATGGTGACGGGGGGCATGGGCGGGCCTGCGGAGGAGTCGAATACCCTTTTATAGCCCGCCCGCCGACGGCGGGGAGGCTGTTCCGCGGCCGCCGGCCGCAGGGCTCAGTGGGGCACGAACGTGTGCCGCACGGTGATCTGCCGCACCTGGCGGCTCGTCGGCTCGTAGCAGCGAATCCGGACCTCGATGCCACGCAGTGGAAAGCCGTAGGGCGGGGCGGTCTCCTTCTCCACGGCATCGTCGATCAGGTCGTTGCCGTCGTCGTCGAGGCCATTGAGTGACTCGTCCACGAGGCTGTCGCCGTCCTCGTCGCGACCATTGGCCTCGTAGTGGCTGCTCCACGTGTCGTAGGTGCGGCGGGCCGACGAGCCGGCGGCCTGCAGGCGGCTGCGGGGGTCGCCGAACCCGGCGAAGTGGGCGGGGACGAGCGGGAGCAGGTCGTTGAGGGTGACTCCATGACCGAGGTCGACATACGCCCCACTGGCGACCGCCGCCGGGCCGGGGAACCCCGGATCGCCCGGCGCCACCGGCGTGCCGCCGGCCGCCAGGCCCACCGGCACCGCCGGGTCGAAGACGCGGACGTCGAAGCCGAGGACGTGGCTGAGGACGACGTCTTCGCCGCGCCGCTGGCTCGTGGCGTCGAACACGAGGCCCTCGATCGCCGCCGGCAGCACCTCCGCCGTGCCCGACGTCGAGGCCGCCTGGTGGGCCACGAATGGAAACGGGAAGCCCGACGTCGTGAGCCCGGCCACATTGTGCATGAACCGGCTCTCGCGCCGGCTCAGGTCGGCGAGCGTGTTGGGAAACAGCAGGCTGCCCTCGCGCCGCACCGAGACGTCGCAGGGGGAATTGAAATAGCCGGCCCACGAGCTCCAGCCGACCGTGTTTTCACCTTCCAGGAACGGATCCGCCCCGATGTAGCCCATCACGAGCAGTTGCCGCCGGTAGACGGTGTAGGTGACTGGATCGCTGCTCCCCGGCGTCGGCCGGGCGAACCAGGCGACCTCGGCCACCGTGCTCTCGAACGTGTCCACGAGCGCCGCCGCAGACGCCGAGACCGTCGGCGCCCGGCCGATGAACGGGGCCTCGGAATTCCGCGTCGTGAACAGCAGGACGTCGTCGTGATCGCCACTGACGACGCCGGCGACGGTCGACAGGCCCGCGGCGTCCGTGACGTCGGTCGCGGGGCCCTCGATGATTTCGAGGTAGCCCTCGGTCGCCGCCACCTCCCCGCCGGGCACGGTCCGCGCCGTGATGCCGGCGAGGTCGGTCCGCAGCCGCCAGGCCGCCGTCCGCATCCGGCCGTCGAGGTCGAGGACCGCCCGGCTGCCGGAGATCGCACCGCCGAAGACCGCGAACACCTGGGCGACTGCCGCCATGAGCAGCAGCGTCGCCGAGAGGGCGATCATCATCTCGATGAGGGTCATCCCCCGGCGGGTCATTCGATGATCCTCCGCACCCGCACGCACTCCCAGACGTTGTGGTCGCGCCCCTCCTCGAAGCCCACCGGGATCGAGCGATCCACGATATAGAACGCCCGATGGTCGCGGACCGAGTCGGGATCGCCCGTCACCGACTCGCGCAGCGTGATCCAGACGGCGAACAGGTTGGATCGCGGCGTCGCCGTGTTCGCCAGCCGCGTCGCCGAGTAGATGGCGTGGAGCGGATTCTGGTCGACGGGCAGGACGTCCGCCGCATGGGGGTCGGCCGCGGGCGTGGTGGAGGTGCCGGAGAGCGCCAGCAGGGCCGCCAGCGTGCGGCCGGGCGTGCCCGCCAGATCGGCCGCGGTGCGGCCGACGATCGGAGCAGCCAGTGGCCCGGCCACGACCGCGTCCCAGACGTCGTCGTCGCTGACGGTGTTGAGGTTCACCCGGCCCGGCTCGCGAAACGCCGACAGCTGGTTGACCGATGTCGTGACCGCGAAGATGCCGGACTCCGCCGGCAGGCTGCTCCCGCTGGTGACGTGCAGCCCCGCGTACCGCGATGGGACGTGCACCGAGTCGAAGAGCAGGCCGAGCGGCACCGGCGCTCCCGCGCTCCCCTGGTTCGCCGGCGTCGGACGGACGTAGCCCTCCAGGATTCCCGCCGCGTCGCCGTGCGGCACGAGCATCAGTTCGGCGGCGCTGACGAACGGCCGGTTGGGCCAGGGCATGCAGGCGACGTTGGCGCCGCCCGTGAACGTCGGAAAGGCGTGGGTGCCGGACGCGGGCACGGTGCCCGTGGCCTGCCCGGCCATCCGCCAGAAGGCGGTCGTGCCGCTCGACACCGACCGCTGGGTGCCGACAAGCGGCTGCGTCGAGAGGATGCTGGTGTTGACCACGCCGATGCTGCCGGAGTCGACCACCACATACCGCAGGCTGGCCGTGCCGGTGTTCGTCATGTTCCACGTGTCGGCCGTCGGCACCTGGGACGGATCGGACAGCCTTTCAAGGTGGATCGTGCCCGAGCGGACCGCCGTCGTCGTCGGCGTTCCCGGGACACGCATGCCGGTCAGGGTGCGGCCGCTGCCCGACAGCGTCACCGTGACCGTGCCCGTCTGCGTCACCAGGGTGCTGCCACTGGCGAGGCAGAGCGTGGAATCGACGGCGAGCTTCGGCTTCGAGTCGCCAGTGGTGATGCCCGACGTGGCGAACTCGTCGGCGGCCGCCGTGCCGGTGTCGAGCCGCAGGTAACGGGTCGTGTCGTCGGCGACGATCCGCAGCCGCCAGATGGGATAGGCCGTCCCGGAGACATTGTCGTAGCCGGAGGTCGTGCCCGAGGAGAGGACGTCCGTGGCCGGTTTCTTGCCGAGGTCGACCACGTTCGTCGGCTTGCCCGAGGCCCCGCTGGAGAGCGTGTCGAGCGCCGGATCGCACGTCTCGGCGGCGATGCCGCTGGAGCCGCTGGCCCAGGCCCGGGCGTTCCACGGGCGATGGAGCGACACGAACAGGCCACCGGTGGTGGAATTTTCCCAGGCCAGCGTCTCGGTGATGAGGATCTCGGGCCGCTCCACCCCCCAGACCACGGCCCGCTCGGCGCCGTCGTCCGTCGTGGCGTTGCCGTCCACGCTCCAGCCGTTCTGCGGATTTGTGTCGTACTCGAAGGGCGTCATCCGCGAATCGGCGTCCCGAAACTCGACGACGTTGGCGGCCCACTGGGCGAGCACGGCCCGGTCGGCCGCCGGATCGAGGGCCACCAAAAGCGTGTACAGATCCTTGAAGTAGGCCTGCCGCTGCACGAAATACTCGACCGCCGGGTCGTAGCCGGCGTTGGCGGGTGCGGCGGCGGCGAGCGGCCGATTGAGGTCGAACCGCTCTCCGCGCGACACCTCGCCGCCGATGATGCCTGAGAGCGGATCGCTGCCGTAGAGCGTGCCGCTGGTCGCGGCCGCCAGCCAGGCCTGGATCCGGGCCGCGGCGCCGGTGGTGGGGTCGCCACCGACGATCGCCGTGGTGTCCCAGGCATCGGTCGTCACCTTGAGCCTGGCCTCCTCCGCGGCCGACCCGAGCATGGCGGCCAGCCGGGGGGGGAGCCGGTTGGCGTCCACGTCGTAGGGCCGCAGCACCGCCTCCAGTTCGGCCGGCGTGAACGGGTTGTCGGGGTGCGGCACGGATGGCGCGGAGGCGACGACGGTGCCGTCGGTCGCCGGGTCGTGGAGTTTTCCACCAGGGCCGCGTCGGGTGTCGAGCCGCATTTCGTAGGGATCGTCGCGGGTCTCGCGGAGCGGGTCGGCGATCGTGGACCACTCCGGCTTTGCGAAGGCCACCTGCGGCACGACGGCCGAGCCCGTGGCGGCGAGCGTGACCGTCTTCATGCGCCCATGCAGGTCGGGGGGCGAGTTGAAGATCCCGCGCGGCAGCGGATAGGCTCCCGACCCGTCGCTCCCCCAGTTGAACGTCGCCGTGCCCGTCCACCACAGCGGCGGCACGCCGTAATTCACGGTGATCGGCTGGAGCGGGTGAGCGCGCCGGTCGGTCGTGCGGCTGTCGTCGTCGTCCACGCCGGCGATCCCCGGACGGGCGAAGCGGAAGTCGGAGTCGGCGAGGGCCACGTCGGCGGCGAGCGGGCTCGAGGAGGGCCAGAACGTCGGGGCCTTTTCTCCGTACCGGCCTTCGAGCGCCTCGAGGCGGGGCGTGGACTGGCCGGCGGTGAACCGGCTGTTCGTCGGCCGCTCTCCGACCTGCCGGGATTTCCGCCCGCCGACGACCGTGAACAGCAGCGGGTTCTCCGCCGATCCGGTGTTGAGCGTCGCCGTGGGAAACATCTTCGCCCCGTTGATCTCGGCCGGACCGTAGCCGCTCCCCAGCGGGACCGAGCCGGTCGCCACGGCCGTGGTCCAGGCGCTGAAGTTTGAACCCGTGTAGATGATGCGCGGCAGGGCGTCGTGGGCATTGACGTTGAACCGGCCGTCGAGGTCGACGACGAGGATCGAGGCCCGCACGAGCACGGTGTTGCCGTGGGCGTCGACGGCCGCCGGCAGGCCGACGTCGAGAAACCGGCCGTCGAGCACGCCATCGCCGTCGTTGTCGCAGTCGAGCGTCGCACCCGCGGCGAGGTAGGAGGCCCGGCTGACCGTGGATGAGACGATCGTCGTCCCCGGACCGACGCGGGCGAGAAAGGGATTGTTCTCGTCGAAGCCGTCCCAGGACTCGCTGTCGGGGGCGTTCCCGGCGAACTCCCGGCCGTTGACGATGACCCGACAGGGGGTGGTCGGCGGCGAGAAGACCGTGTTGCCGGATGCCGCGGCGAAGACGAGCGTGAACGAATTGCCGGCCTGGTTCGTCACGGCCCCCGCGGCCGCGGCGCGGACGATGCGATGGGTCGAAACGGGCCAGCCCGGCTCGCTGATCGTGAGCAACCGCCCATTCAGGTCCGCGGGCTGCATGGGCGAGCCGGCGAGGACGAGTGTTCCCGTGGCGACGGCACCCGAGAGCGTCACTCCGGAGATGGTTCCCGATGTCGTCCCGGCGGCGCCGTAGCGGTCGGCGAGCAGCGACTCGAAGGTCACGGTCGGCGGGCTCGTGCCGGTTGCCACCGGCGCCGGGCCGCCGCCGCGGAGCACCTTGACCAGCACCGTGTCGAGGAGCCGAGCCCGGGGGATCCGGGCCTCGTCGCCGCCGAAGGTGAGTCTGGAGTGGGCTCTCGCCGCCTCCCGGGCGCGCGTGGCCGCCAAGAGGTAGGCCGCCCCGAGCATGAGAAACAGGGTCAGCATGCTGAGCACGACCAGCAGCAGCACGCCACGTCGTGGCGCCCCTTCATGGCGGTCGCGTCGCTGGGTGGAGAGAATCATTGCGTGTAGGGCCCCGTCGTCTCCGGCATGAAGGGCCGCTCCGCCAGCCCGACCGAGTCGGGAAGGAACTGCACCGGCACCGGCCCGCTGCCGAGTGCATTGCCCGTGGAGAGCGTGAGATAGGCCGTGCTGCCCGAGGCATCGAAGGCGGCCGCCGCGATCCGGTGGAACCGCCCGTTGCCGTAGAGCACGCTGCCGACCCGGATGATCTCGCGCAGCGTGCGGTCGCCGATGGCCCCGGAAATCCGCGCGCGGTAGTCGGTGATCGTGCCCGTCACGACCGGCAGCGTCGCATCCCGGGCGTGGAACACGACGACCGACATGGTGCCGGGCCCTCCCGCGGACCCGCTGCGGAGGCAATACAGGCAACTGACCCGTCCGGCATGCGAGCGGACGCCGTCGCTGAAGGCGTTGAGCGGCGGCCCGTCCACAACGGCCGGCTGGCCCACGACGGGATCGTCGGCCGACCGGGCGAACAGGTCGGCCGCGGCCGCAGCGGTCGTGGACGACGCTGCGGCGAACACGCCCCCCGTCTTCAACTGGGCGAGGCTCGCCGTGCCGGCCGCTCCGAAATAGATTCCCGCCCCGCTGACCGCCGGATCGACGATCACCGGAACGGCAGCCGTCGGCGGCACGGTGAGCGCGTCGGCCCGGAGCAGGCCGAACGTCGCCGCGTCGGCGAGGGCGTTGGCCGCGAGGACGCCGGCATGGTTGAGGACGAAGGCCCGCTCGGCCTGGGATCGCGCCGCCGGCATCAGCGCCACCAGGCTGCTGAGCCCGATGGCGAGGATGCCGATCGAAATCAGCACCTCGAGCAGCGTAATGCCGGCTCGAGGCCGGGAAGGCGGATGCATGGCACCGTTCACCCTCCATCCGCCAGGAGCTGTTGGCGGATCAATGCCTGGGACTCGATCACGTCGGTGACCAACGTGCCATCCGACCGCCGTGCCATGCACTCAGCCGATTTCACGATGCCGGTCTCCGGGTCGATGGCGATCCAAAAAGAGTCGTGGTACTGCCAGTTCGCGCCGCTGGAATCATCGGTGGCGTTGTATGTCGCCGCGGCGGCGACGTTGCCTTCGGCGCGGATCGCCCGCCCGACGAGCAGGAACAGCGGCCCCGTCACCGTCAGCCGCGCGGTGGCGGCGGGCGTCGTCTCGACGATCTGTCGCAGTCGCCCGGTGCCGTCGAAGAGCGCCGCCACCGATGCCCCCGCCGTCGTGAAGCGACGGTAGGTGCCGGCCACCGCGCCCACCTGCGGCGGGCCGAACCCCGACCAGAACAGATCGATGCACCGGCCGTCGGCCAGCGTCAGCGGTGATCCGCTCGGCATCGGCTTGCGCAGGATCTCGAACGTGTGTGTCGCCGGAGCCGGGGCCGGCCACGGGGTGTTGTGACGTGTCAGGCCGGCGTCCTCGGCGGCACCGAATCCCTCCCCGCCACGGAGGCGAAATGTGACCTGCGTGGCCATCGCCGCCGTGATCTCGAATTGCGGGCCGCGACCGTCGAAGCGGATCAGGTCGCCGGCCGCCACGCCGGCCGTGCCGCTGGCCGTCAACTGCTCGGAAGTACCGCTCATCGTTCGCGTATGGGTCGTGCTGCCGCTCATCGTGAGGGCCGCATCGACGGTGTCGCCACGGTAGGCGATCGGCTGCTCGGCGAGGTGCAGGTCGAGGGCCGCGTAGGCCGTGGAGCCGGTCGGGGCCACGACGAAACCCGACCATTCCCGGCGGCCGAGGGCGCGGGCATTCGCCTTGCCGACGAACGACACCACCGTCCGCGTCGCCTCGCGACTCCGCCGGGCCTCCAAGGTGCCGACCACGTTCGGCAGCACGGTGACGGCGACCGTGCCCATGATCGCCACCACCACGAGCAGTTCGCTCAGCGAGGCACCGCGCCGCAGCATGGAAGGAGGCTTCATGGCCGGCCGGTCACTTCGTGACGAGATCGTGGTTGGTGATGTTGTCGAGGGAGGCAGTCGAGCCATCCACGGTGCCGAACGTGAATTGGGGCGAGATCGTCACCAGCGAGGCCAGGTTCGTGGCCGAGAGCCAGCCGGTCGAGAGGTTGATGCCGACCAGGCCGTCCGGACCTGCGGACACGATCAGCGGCACGAGTGCGTAGCCGGCGACGTCGTTCCGCTGGGGATCGAAGGGGTCGTGAAAATTCACGGCGTCGGGCTTTTGCAGCACCGAGCCCGCGAACCCGGGCGCCCAGCGGATGAAGCCGATCGGATTCCCCCAGCCATCGAGGAACTCCGGCGCGCCGTTGCCGTTGGTGTCGCCGATTTCGTCGGAGCGAAACTGCTCCATCAGATCCGGCTCGATGCCGCCCCGGGAAACGATCATGTACAGGCACTCGGCCCCCTCCAGGGCCGGAGCGATCGACACCGGCCGCGAGCCTGGATACCCCAGCACCGGACCCGTCTGCAGGTACGCCGGCAGCGTGTCCGTCACGGCGGTCGCACTGGCGGCGACGTCGGCCCAGCAGTCGGGCATCTCGTACACCATGAGCCGGCGGACCGCCTCCAGCTTCGCGGCACCGTTGGCCCTGTGATCGGTCGCCGAGGCGGTGAAGGGAACCCGCCGGCGCAGGTAACTCTCGTGGTGCCCGACGATGATCTCGTGCAGTTTGCGGATCGTGTTCCGGGTCTTCTCCGCCCGGACGCGTTGCCGGGTGGCGGCAAGGCCGGCGGCCGAGAGCGTGGCGAGAATCGCGATCACCGTCGCCACGACCATCAGCTCGACGAGCGTGAACCCACTCCCCCCACGGAGGCAGGGCGCGCGACCGCTCAGGCGGCTGCGGCAGGCGTGGCTGGTGAAGGGGAGCGACATGGCGCGTTTGCCCGCAAAGACCCCGCTACTGGCCGACCGCCAGTACGCGGGTGCTTTTCCAAAAGTTCGAAAGGTCGTCATCCGTGCCGAACTGCTCGTCCAGGCCGGCACAGAGGATCTGGAACGTGTCGGGGTTGAAATAGGTGCTGCCGGTCCGCATCACGGGCCTGTAGGTCCCGGAACCGAGGATCAGGGGGCTGGCGGCCTGCTGGGCGTATTGGGACGCGTTGATGTAGACGTACGGGCTGAGCGGCTTGCCGACCGGTGCGTAGCCCCCCGCCGCCAGCCGGGTGTCGTCGAAATCGAACACCCGCTTCCGGTCGGCCGCCGGCTTCAAGGGGTCCGTCGGACTGCCCGTGTAGCCCAGCAGCCAGGAGGCGAGGGCGTTCGCCGGCGTGATCGCGGTGGCGGACTGGAACTGGCCGCCGGTGCCGGAGACGGTCGTGCAGCGGGGAAAGATCCGCTTCAGGTGGGCCTGGGCGGCGCTGGTGATCGGAGGACCGGCGGCGGTGGGGTTGGCGTCGGCGCAGGGAGGGAACGTGCCGTACTCGTTGCGGTAGTTCATCAAAGCCATGTGCAGGGAATCGATCTCGGCCTTGATGGCCGCATTGCGGGCGGCCGTCCGCGAGTTGAGCAGCGCGGGCGTGATCAAGGCCGCGAGCGCGGCGATGATGGCGAGCACCACCATCAGTTCGACGAGCGTGAACCCGCGACGGAACACGACAGGCGAATTCGCGATCTCGACCGCGCCCTCCATGTCGTCGATCTCCTGCGTCGCCGTCGGCCAGTCACCTCCACAAGCGGGGCGATCCCGCTAAAGCCCCTGGAGTGTATCGTCCGCTGCCGCCCCCCGCGCCAGCCTCATGAGAAACTAACACTGGGTCAGGCGGGCAAAAAACGAACTTTCCGGCCATTCTGTCGAACAGCCGCAGGTGGGACCGGACCCTGACCGCCGTCCCCACGGCGCGGGCGCCCTCGGCACCTGCCACCCCAGACGGGAGGGCCTATTTGAAATCGGCCTCGCTGATCGGAACCCTCGGTGACCAGCCGTTCACATTCCCGCTGCCCGACCCGAAATGCGATGACGTGATCAACTGGGCGTACACGCCCGGGTCCAGCGTGTCCTTCAGGAACCGCACCTCCGCCGAGCAGAACGCGGCCACGACGCCACCGCTGTGTTTCGAGGAGGGCACCGAGTTCACGAGGTTGGCCGCCCTGTTGTTGACCACCTGCACGCCACCCGGGCCGCCACTCCCAAGGCCGAATCCTGGCGGTGTCCGATCCCCCTCGAGTACGAACCCCGGGCTGGGGAGCGGGGCGTTGTTCCAGCGGGCCTGCTTGACGCCCGAACCGCATTTCTCGACGAGCAGCAAGGTCATGGCGGTGCCGTCGGCGGTGCTGATGTCCTCCAAGCTGAGGCGATTTCCGATCACGGTCGCGTTGTTCATCACGCCCTCCCATTTCCTCCCCGCCTGGCCGACGCCGTAGTTGCCGGCGTACGAGATCTGGGCCGGGGCGTCGATCAGGTCAGCCGGCCACGCCGTGGGGCAGAGAAAGGTGCCGACCTCCATCGTCGACAACATCAGGAAGGGGGCACCCGGGTCGACCTGGGGAGGAAAGCCGATGAACGTGTCGTAAATGAGCGTCCTGTCGATGTAGGGCATGAGCGCGAGGCCCCAGCCGACGGGGAGATTCCTCGACGTCGGGTTGCCCCAGCCCGTCACGAAGCCCTGGGACTGGTCGTACTTCGCGACCCCGGTGGAAATCACGTACAGGTTGTTGAAGCAGGAGGCGCGGCGGGCCATCTCCCGCGCTGCCTGGACCGCGGGAACGAGCAGCGCCATCAGGATCCCGATGATCGCGATCACGACGAGCAGTTCGGCGAGGGTAAAACCCCGGCGGCTCCGGTGACCACTGCGTGCCACCTTCGTCGTCCACGGTCCACATGCGGTGGTGATCATGACCTCGTCCTCTTGGCTTCGTGTTCGAACGGACACCATTAGTCTAAGCGTTTGGCTAGCGGCTCAAGAAAGAGTGCCGCAGCGTCGTCTGCCGAATCTGCCTGCTGGCAGGGTCGTAGCAGCGGATGCGGACTTCCAGACCCCGGAGACGAACGGGGTACGGGGCGAAGGTCTCCGCCTCGTCCGGGTCGTCAGGCACGCCGTCGTTGTTGTTGTCGACACCGTCGGTGCCCTCGTCGACGAGGCCGTCGCGATCATCGTCGACGCCGTTCGCCTCGTAATGCGTGCTCCAAGTGTCGTACGTTCGCGACAGACCGTTCTCCAAGGCCGATGCCGAACCCGAGTTCCACGTGCGCTGCCCCCCCGATTGAAACGCCGTCCGGCCCGGAGGCGGAAACGTCGCTCCCACGGCCCCGGCCGCCGGGGGGAAGAACGACGGCTGGATGATGGTGTTGAGGGCGGCGGTCCACGTAATAGACGTAAGATCCACCACGCGCCCAAAGACGTATTGGTGGACTTCGAGGGGCATTTTGACGTCGCCCCCCCAGGCGAGATCGGCGTAGCCGCCGAAAGTGGAGCCCGTGCCCAGGAAGCCGGGCCCCCCCCAATACGGATCTCCGGGCTGGAGCATGGGGCCCGAAAAGGTGAGTCCGGTGGTGCCCGACGCGGTGGCCGCTGCGGACAGGTCGATCGTTCTCCCGTTCAGCGCTTCCATATCCGTGAAGTTGTTGCCGACGACGGTGACCGTTCCGGGGAACAAGGGCGACTGGCAAGCCGATCCCGACTTCCACGCAAAATACTGCGCGCCCATCACCCCATCCAAACCGAACACGCCATGCCCTGCGCCCTGACTGACCTGCTGGTTGTAGGTCACCCTGGTCGATCCCGCGGTCGCCACGACTGCGACCGAGGGTCCGGCCGAAGGCCGGGCCTGCGGGTCGTAGACGCGGACGTCGAACGACAGGATGTTGGAGAGGAGCGCGTCGTCCCCCTCGCGGACGCCCGCAAGCGGCGCGTTCGGTCCCGCGCCAATGAACTCCCGGGTCAACTGCCCGGAGAATACCGACCCGGCAGGGGGCGTGCCGAGCGAGCCCGCGGCGAACGACGTGCCGGTCGCCCAGGCGAACGGAAAGCGAAACGGGACCGGTGCGGTGCCTTCACGCAGGAAGCGGTTCTCGCGCTTCGTCAGGTCGCCGAGGGAATTGGGGATGAAGACGTTCCCCTCGAGCCTCAGCGAGAGATCGTGGAGGTTGAGGTCGAACGACGCCGCCCCGGTCGAATTCGTGCCGTCGAACGGCGCTCGGCCGACGTAGGGCACGACCAGCTTCTGCCGCCGGTAGAGCGTGAACAGCGTCATGCCGTCGAGCGGCTGCACGGTCGACGGCCGGCAGAACCAGGCCACCTCCGCGACCGGCGACTCGATCGTCCCGTCGCCGAAGCGGCCGACGAACGCCTGCCCCTCGCTGCGGGTCGTGAACATGAGGACGTCGTCCACGTCTCCGACGAGCCCCCAGCCGCCGTAGCCGTGCTTGGCATGGGCATCGCGGCACGGGCCCTCGAAGTACTCAAAGTAGCCCGACTCCGATTCCGGCCGCACCGGGGGCATGAGATCGACCGTCACGCCGGTGAGATCCTGGCGGAGCCGCCAGGCCGCCGTCCGCAGGCGGGCCGACAGGTCGGCGGCGGCCTGGGCTGCCGTCAGCGACCGGGTGAAGACGCCGAACAGGCTGGCCACGGCGGCCATGACGACGAGCGACAGCGTCATCGCCCACATCAGCTCGATAAGCGTGAAGCCGGCGCCGGCCCGGGCAACGCTGCCGGCGCCGATCCCGGCGTGGCCGGCGGCATCAGTCGAGCTGACGCAACAGGCGGATCGTGTCCCGCACATTGAGGTCCTCCCCTCTCGAGTAGCCGACCGGCACCGAGCGGTCGATGATCGTGAACAGCCGGCGGGTCACCGGCGGCGGCGCCCCCGGCGACGAGTCGGTCGTCTCCACGGTGATCCAGACGGCGAAGACGTTGGAGCGGATCGTGGCCATGTTCGCCAGCCGGTTGGCGACAAACATGGCCAGAAAGGGATTCTTGCCCCGTGGGTGCAGCGTGCCGGGACCGGCCAGGGTTGGAATCGACTCGATCGCCGGCGGCCCATCTTGAATGCCGGAAAGCGACTGCATCTGCCTGAGCGATCGGGCGGGACTGGGATCGGCGGTGCCGGTGGCCGTGAACGGATTCGCCCTCACCGTTCCCGTGGAGAGCAGCGTCTGCGTGCCGCCGACGAGCATCTGCCAGAGGAGACCGTCGGTCTGCGCAGCCGTTCCCGTCGGCATGGTGTTGACGTTCATTCTCCCCGGCTCCCGCCAGGTCGGGAGCCGGTCGAGACCGATCGCCGCGAACCGATCGGCGGCCGTGCCGGCGATCCCGGTCAGCGTGAGCACGTTGCCGGCGAACCGCGACGGCACGATCGTGGCGTCGAGAATCCGATGGCCGATCGCCCCGTTGACGAGCGAGGTCGTGGGGAGGGAGTAGTTGCGCAGCATGCCGTTGGCGTCGTCGGCAGGCACGAGCGCGAGTTCGGCCGGGCTGACAAACGGCCGATTCGGCCAGTGGAACCAGGGCACGGGCTCGCTCGAGCCCGAGGCGAGCATGCCGGCGCTGTGATAGTAGAGCTGGAACAGGATGCTGTTCGTGCCGGTCGTGATCGTCCGGCCTGAATCGGCGATCCAATCGTCGCGGCCCGTCGGCTGCCGCCAGAACGCCGCCAGGGGATGCGGGGCAGCACCGCCATCACGGGGGCCGGGCCGCCGCCTGCGTTGGGTGATAGCTGAATTGGCGTTGGTTCCACTCACAGACTCCACCGGCGCCGTATCGACCACGATGTAGGGATTGTCGGCGGCGTTGGGGCGGGACGGATCGGCGAGCCGCTCCAGCCACAACGTACCCGTACCGCTCGCAACGGAACCGGAGAGCGCAAACGTGCCCCCCTGATTGACGAGCATGGACGGCGGGCTGCGCAGCTCGCTGTTGTTGACGACGTTGCTGGCCGTCGTGCCCGAGATCACCCAGGTCGAGGCACGGCCGGTCGGCGACATGCCATCGGAATGCAGTCCCGACGTGTTTCCGAGAAACGTCATCGACCGCGACCACGACTGCGGGGGCGACTGCAGGCCGTCCACGAACCACTGCGGCGACTGGGACGCACTGCCGCTCAGCGGTCGAAACACGACCGCGCGCCCGGGGTGCTCGGTAAACGTCAGCGGCACGGCCGTCCCTGTCTCCGTGGCCGCTTTCGTGAGCGTCACCTGAGTCGGCGAGTCGATCGACTGGATTCGGGTATCCAACTGCATGCCCGTCCCGGTGACCAGCATTCCGACAGAAAGCTGCGCCGTCGGCAGGACGGTGCCCGACGGGAGCAAGGCAACGACACTCGAGCCGGCATTGATCGTGGCAGTGAGTGTCACGTGAAATCCGAACCGCAACTGCCACACGCTCGACGTGCCCCCGACCGCGAGCCGGGCGTCCAACCAGCCGGTGCCCGAGCGCAGGACCGGATCGAGCCTCTCTACCGCTGTCGAGACGCCGGACGCGATACGCGCGGCAGCGAAGGGAGTCCGCACGACGCTGACGAACATCGCTCCGGTGCCCGACGCCCCGGTACCAGTCCGCCAGGAGGCCGTGTCCGCGATCACCATCTCCGGCCGCTCGACACCCCAGACCGTTCCCGTCGTGGAACCCGACACGGACCAGCCGTCACTCAGGTCGGAGTCGTAGACGAAGCGGGTCATCGTCGAGTCCGGGTCGCGAAAGTCGAGGACATTGACCGCCCACTGGGCGGCGCGCCGGGCATCGGTCTCTCCGAGCGTTCGCACCAGCGTGTACAACCCTTTGCAGAACTCCTGCTGCTGTGATCCGGAAAGCACCGGCCGGTTGATGTCGAACCGCAGCCCGGCCGCGACCTCCGGCGACCAGGCGTTCGACTCCGCCCACGGATAGGTCGGCGGTCGGGTCGCCAAGGCGTTCTCGATGAGCAGGGCGGCGCTGCCCGTGACGGCGGGTGTATCCCAGCTGTCGGTGGTGATCAGCAGTCGCGATGCTTGGGCGGTGCTCCCCAATGCCGCCGCCAGCCGCTGTGCCAGCGCTGCCGCATCGGGATCGTTCGCCCGCAGCACCCGCTCAAGTTCACCGACAGTGAAGGGTAGGTCGTCGTTGGCACCGGCAGCAGCAGACGGCCGAACGTTGCCGCCGAGCCTCGGGGCATGGGCATCGAGCCGGATCTCGTACGGGTCGTCGGTGGCGTCGGTGCCCGATGCGGGCAGGAACGATGTGAGCGTGGGAGTCAGCGAGTTCGCGGTGCCCGAGACGGTCGCCGACATGTAGACTCGAGAATGCCCCTTGATGTCGGCGAAGGCGTTCGTGCCGGAGACGACGCTCGGATAGCCGTACGCGGTCGAGTTCTGGAACGCACCGGCGTCGTCACCGAGCACACCCGGCACACGGTTGGGCCCGTAGCGGCCGGAGAACGCGCCGATGCCCGGTCTGGGCCGCGGCGGCGCGGCCGATGGCGGACCCTTGGTCGCCGACCCCCCCACGAGGACGCCCCACCACGTGCCGCTCGGGCTGGCTCCGGCCCCAGTGAAGGCCGACAGGCCCGTGCTCGCGGGCAGCGTGGCCGGAAAGAGCAGCGATGCGTCGACGTCGGCCGGCCCGTAGCCCATGCCCAACGGCACGTCACGGGATCCCGCATACGACCCCGCGGCGGGCGCCGCCATCCCGGCGGCGTTCACGTTCAGCCGGCCGTCGAGGTCGAGCACGAGGTACGACACCCGCTGGGTGATCCGCCCGCCGCGGGGCGAAAGCCGCGGCGCCAGGAAGCCGGACGTCCCGTTGATCCAGACGCCGTCGAGAACGCCGTCGTTGTCGTTGTCGCACTCCAGCGGCAACCGATTCCAGGGGGGCGTCGCAGCGCCATTCGCGCTGCTCTGGTAGGTCGCCTGATGCACCGCCGCGACGGCTCCGGCGTTGAGTTCGACGCGCGTCAGCCACGGATCACTCATGTTGTTGACGCCGACGGCCGACCCGGTCGTGAATCCGTCCCACGGCTCGTTGGCCGGGAACGTGCCGGCGAAGTCGCGGCCGTTGACGAGCCACCGGCAGGTGCCCGTCGGCAGCACCCGGCCCGGTCGGGAGGGCACGTTGGAGAGGTAAATCACGTCGGCACGCGCCCCAAGGATCCGAAAACTCACCGTGTCGCCGTCCCCGGGCCGCAGCGGCACGAGCGTCAGCACGCGGCCGTTGTGTCGGGCCGTGCCACCTGCCACCGTCGCCGTGAGAACCGGGCTGTTCGGCCAACCGGCAAGCGAAGGCACCGCCGTCGTGATGAGGTCCGCGTCCGCACCATAGCGGTCGGCGAGGATCGACTCGCTGATCTGCGGGGGGGGCGCGTTCTGCGAACCGCGCAGGAGCACGAGCAGCGCCTCGTCAAGCGCCGCCCGATCGTTGTAGGCCTCGAGTTCGTCGGTCGCCGTGCCGAATGTCCGGGCCGCCATCCGCGACCGCGTCGCGTTCACGAGCAGGGCCACGCCGAGGAGAAGAAACAAACTCAGCGAGATGAGCACGAGGAGGAGCAGCACCCCCCTCGGGCCCGGCGGGCTTCCGACGCGGTGGCAGCGATGCCGGTTCATGATGCGACCCTCACTGCAATGTGACCAGGTGGTGCTCGACACGGACAACGCCCTCGAAGCCGATCACCACGAGCGACTGCCCCTGCCATTCGGGCGCCAGGGCTTCGGTGTCGAGGGCCACGTTGCCCGGCCACGACGCCCGCACCGACACCCAGGCCGGCCGCGCGACATCCGCACCCCCGACGGCCACGACAAGTGCCGACGAGCAGCCGGTCAGCCGCTGAAGCCGATCCGCTTCGGGGCATTGGTAGGTGCCATCGGCGTTCCGCACGAGCGAGATGCGCTTCGGCTCCCCGGATCGTCGCAAGACGACGATCGACAGGACGGCAGCCGTTCCCGGCTGGGCGGGCGTGGTGACCGGCACGATCGTCGCGCCCCAGACGATCGAATCGCGATACCTCCGCGGGCCAAGCCCGCCCTCGTTGAAGACGTTCTGGGGGCCGCCCGTGAAGAATACCGCTCGCTCTCCAGTCATCCGCCCCGCCACCACCGGTCTCAACTGATATTCGAAGACGACGTCGTCCTCCGCCACGAAGAACCGTTCCGCGTCAATGCCAGCGAGGCTCCCGGCCGCCACCACCGTCGGCGCGGCCGAGGCGGCGCCGACGAGCGCCGGCCCGAAGACGAAGGCCCGGGCATTGCCAGGGCAGGCCGCGGCGCTGGCCAGCCCGCGGCTGAGCATGTCGGCGTGGCCGTTGGCGGCGACGAACCGGGCCCGGTCGGCCACGATGGCCGCGCCGAACCGCTGGCCGGCGGCCGGAAGGAGCGCGGCCACACCCCCTAGCCCCAAGGCGAGGACGCCGCAGGCGATCAGCACCTCCAGCAGCGAGAGTCCCGCACGGCCGGGCCGTCCGGTCAGCAGATCGAGATGGTTTGTTGCCCTGCTCATGTCCTCACCTCCCGCTCGACGCGCCCGGCCGGGCGAACGCCCGCGCGGCGGACACGGTGGCAGCCGGGTTGTTGGCCGCCACCGTCACCCGCCCGCTCTGCGGCGACACCACCACCCAACGCGAGACCCCGCTCGCCAACGGGGCGGCCTGGCTGCGCTCGATGTCCGCCTGGGCCGCGACGAGAAAGTAGACCGGGGCCGGCGGAACCTCGACGCCCGCCACCCACAGGCCGGCGACCCCGCCGAACCCGTCGAACGCCACCGTGATGTCCCCCTTGCCGGCCAGGCTCGCGTACGCGGCGTTGCTCTCGATGCCGCTCGACCGCAGGTCGATCGCCGCCATCTTGGGAAGCGTGGCGACCCGCTCCGCCTTCACCGGGCGGCAGAGGACGCGGCACTGGAGACCGTCGCCGATCGGCCAAATCGTGTTGTCGGCCGTCTGGCCGGCGGCGGCGCGGAGCGACAGAACACCGTTGGCATATCCGAACCATGGGGACGGGCTGACGGCGCCCGACCCGGTGCGGAAAAATTGGATTCGGTAGCCGTTCGCGAGACCGGCGGGATCGGTCGCGTTCACGCTGACGCTGCCGCCCACCGGGCCCGTGATGGAGCCCTCGATCGGCGGCGGAACCGAGGCGGAGGCCAGCGACACGGACATCGTTCCCGCCGACTCGATCACCAGGGCGCTGCCCGCCGGATTCCCCAGGCCACGCGACCAGGCCTCGTTGAGGGCCGTGGCCAGCGCGTTGGCCGCATCGCGGCACTGGCGGCCCGCGCCGGGCGCGAGCCGGGCGAGCATCAGGCCGTACAGGACCACCATGATGGCGATGACCACCAGCAACTCGACGAGCGTGAACCCCTGGCGAATGCGGCGTGTCATCGCTGCGCCTCCGCGTCGAAGTTCGTGACGTTGTCCAATCGGCGGTCGGTCCCGGAGCCGTCAAGGCCGCCCAACCCCCCGGCGACGCTGGGCAGATTGCTCCCGTCATTGATCTTCGTCGTCCCCAAGCCGTCCGGGCCGTGGGAGAAGATCAAGGGCCGCGTCCGGGCGCCCCCGGGGAAGAAGGAGGTGCCCGGAGGGAGTTCGAACGCCTTCGGCCAGAGGACGAAGCGGATCGGATTGCCCCAGGGATCGAGAAACTCCATGGCGCCGTCGCCGTCGGTGTCGCCGGTGCCGATCCCCTCCAGTTCGCTGCAGGCGAGGCAGTCGGCCAGCCCGCCGCGCGTCACCATCATGTACAGGCATTCGGCATCGGCGACATCGGCCGACGGTGACGAGGAGTTCGCCGCCCGCAGCGATTTCCAGACCCCCACGTACGCCTGCTGCGGACCGGACGTGAACTCCGCCGGCCGACCCGCCATGTAGGCCACGTCGCTCCAATTGTCGGGCATGTCGCCGCTGATCCGCCGGGCCACGAGGTCCGCCCGGCTGCCCGTTCCCGGCAGGCGCAGCGACTGGCACCAGGTGAAGTGCTGCTGGATGACCGCGTCGAGCTTGGCGATGTCGGCGCTGGCCTTGAACCGCTTCTGCCCACCCCGGGCGGCCGCTGCCGCGCTGGCCGTGACGCCCACGAGCAGCATGACGATCGCCGCCGCCACCATCATCTCGATGAGCGTGAAGCCGGCCCTGCCGCCGGCCGCCCGCAGGGCGGCGGCTGTCGATCTCGGCCTTGCGGCGACGGCATCCACGATGCACCTCACGTCAGGGTCTGGATCAGCTTCACCAGCGGCATGAACAGGGCGATGACGATGAATCCCACCGCTCCGCCGAGGAAGATGATGAGCAGCGGCTCCATCAGGCTCGTCAGGCTCTCCGTCAGCACTGCCACCTCTTCATCGTAGGTGTCGGCGACCTTGAAGAGCATGGTGTCGAGCTCGCCCGACTCCTCACCCACGTCGACCATGTTGACGGCCAGGTCGTCGACCACCGGCTTCTTCCAACGCATCAGATAAAAAAGGGCGCCGGCCAGCGGCACGAACGCCATCCAGAACAGCAGCGCCACGGCGTTGAACGGGGGAATGGCGTAGGCCTTGAGGGGCTTGGCGATCGCCTCGCCGTCGCGGATCGACTCCGACACCTTGGTGAACAGCCGCTCGAACATCATGTTGCCCGACGTGTCCCTGGTGATGTTGAGCGCCTCCAGGATCGGCACGCCGCTGGCGAGCAGCGTGGCGAGCGTGCGGCATGCCCGGGCGAGGATGTTCTTCTCGACGAGTTGGCCGAAGACGACCACCTTGAGCGCGAACAGGTCCCAGCCGAAACGACCGTAGGGAATGAGCTTGATCAGCCGCACCACGAGGTTGATGCCGATGGGAATCGCCGGGATCAGGAACCACCACCTCACGACCCAGTTCGACAGGTTGATGAGCAGCAGCGTCATTGTCGGCAGCTCGGTGTCGAAGTCGTCGAAGATCTTCTTGAACTGCGGCACGATCGAGACCATGATGAACGACAGGATTCCGACCGCCACCATCACGACGACGATCGGGTAGACGAGCGCCCCCTTCACCTTGCGCTTCAACGATTCGCTGCGCTCCATGAACTCAGCCAGGCGGCGCAGGATCACCTCCAGCGCACCGCCGGCCTCGCCGGCCCGGATCATGTTGCAGTACAGCCGGTTGAAGGCCTTGGGGCTCTTGGCCATCGCCTCCGACAGCGTCGCCCCCCCCTCGATCTCGTCGCAGACGTCGAGCAGACTGTTCTTTAGCCGTCCCGGCTTCTGCATCTCCGCCAGCAGCTTCAGGCTGCGCAGAATCGGCAGGCCGGCATCCTGGAGAATGGAGAGTTGACGCGTGAACAGCGTCAGCTCCTTCGTCTTCACGCCGCCGATGGCGAAGCTCCGACCGGGCTTGCGGCCCCCGCCGGCGGCCCTCTTGGCCGCGGCCGCCGCCCGCTGCGCCTTGAGCTTCGTCACCATCAGGCCCATCGAGCGGATCGTGGCCTGCGCCTCCGCCTCGTTGGCCGCGTCGACGGTGTCGCGAATCTCCTTGCCGGTGGCCTGGTCGATGGCCTCGAACTGGTACGTGGGCATAGCCGTGTCCTCTCGCTTCAGGCTTCCAGGATGGTTTCGCGGATCACTTCCTCGGCGGTCGTGACCCCGGTGTAGACCTGGGCCAGCCCCGCGTCGCGGAGCGTGACCATGCCGGCCCGCCGGGCCGCCTCACGGATGTCCTCCGTGGAGGCGTTCCGCATCACGAGATCCCGGATCTCGTCGTTCAATATCATGAATTCGAAGAGGCCGAGCCGGCCCTTGTAGCCGGAGCGGTTGCACTTCTCGCAGCCGCGGCCGCGGTAGAACTTCCGCCCCACGGCCTGGTCGCTGGTGAGCTCGAGGTCCGCCAGCACGTCGGCCCCCGGCACCACCTCCTCGCGGCAGTTCATGCAGATCCTCCGGACCAGGCGCTGCGCCAGGATCGCCTCCAGCGTGGCCGTGATCAGGAACGGCGGCACGCCCATGTCGCGCAGCCGGGTGACCGTGGACGGGGCGTCGTTGGTGTGCAGCGTCGAGAACACCATGTGCCCGGTGAGCGCCGCCTGGACGGCGATCTCCGCCGTCTCCACGTCGCGGATCTCGCCGACCAGGATCCGGTCCGGATCCTGGCGCAGGATCGACCGCAGGCAGTTGGCGAACGTGTTGCCGATCTCGGCATCGATCGGCACCTGGATGATCCCGTCGATGTCGTACTCGACCGGGTCCTCCGTGGTGATCAGCTTGTCATCGATCGTGTTCAGCTCGGAGAGCGCGGAATACAGGGTCGTGGTCTTGCCGGAGCCGGTCGGGCCGGTGACCAGCACGATGCCATTGGGCCGCGCGATGACCTCGCGAAACTTCCGCAACGTCGCCTCCGCGAGCCCGACCTTGGCAAGGTCGAGGCTCACGACTCCGCGGTCGAGCACCCGCATCACCACGCTCTCGCCGAACAGCGTCGGCAGGACGCTGACCCGCAGGTCCACCGGATGACCGCCGACGGAGAGCTCGATCCGGCCGTCCTGCGGCAAGCGCCGCTCGGCGATGTCGAGGTTCGCCATCACCTTGATCCGCGTCGTGATCGCGAAGGCGAGGTGCTTGGGGGGCGGCACCATCTCCTGGAGCACGCCATCGGCCTTGAGCCGGATGCGGAACTCCGTCTCGAAGGGCTCGAAATGGATGTCGCTGGCGCCGTCGCGGATCGCCAGCAGGAGCACCATGTTGAGGAGCTTCCGCACCGGCGCGCTCTCCGCCAGGGCCTCGACGCTCGTCAGGTCGGTGGGCCCGTCGCGGCCGGCCGCGGCGGCCGCCGCGGCGAGCTCGTCGTCCGCCTCCAGGTCCTGCACCAGCGACTCGACGCTCTCGGTCTCCGAGGAGTAAAAGCGGGCGATCGCCTTGTGGATCTCCTGCTCGGTCGCCACGCAGACCGTGATGTCGTATCCGAGCAGCGTCCGCAGCTCGTCGGCCACCTGGATCTTCTGCGGCTCGGCGGAGGCGATCGTCAGCCGGCTGCCCGACAGCTCGAGCGGCACCACGCGGTACAGTTGGGCCATCGGCTCGCTGATCAGCCGCAGGACATCCGGGGCGATCTGCCGGTCGTAGAGCGTCACGAACGACGTGTTCCACTGCTCGGCCAGCGCCTCGCCCAACTGCTCCTCGGAGTAGAACCCGAGGGCCACCCCGACGCGGCCGAGGAGCTCCCCGCCACGGCTCGCCTGCGTCTCCAGCATCGTGCGCAGCTGATGCTCTTCGATCAGGCCGAGGTCGGTGAGGATCTGTCCGATGCGCTTGATGGCCATGGGGCGGGTGCCTAGCGTTCCGTGTCCTTGGCGGCCTTGCGGGCCACCGTCTCGTCGTCGTCGAAGATGCCCTGCTTGGCGTTGGCGATCCGCCGGAACAGCTCCTCGAAGTTCTGCGCCTTGGCGAGCACGTCCTCCTCCGTCACCTTCTTCTCGCCCCAGAGGCGAAACAGGTGGTCGTCAAGGAGCTGCATGCCCATCTTGGCGCCCGTCTGGATCGCGGAGTTGATGCGGAAGGTCTTGTTCTCCCGGATCAGGTTGCCGATGCCGGGCGTCACCACCAGCACCTCGTAGGCCGCGCAGCGGCCGCCGCCGATCTTGGGAAGCAGCGTCTGCGACACGACGCCGAGGATCGCCGTCGAGAGCTGGGTGCGGATCTGCTCCTGCTGGTTGGTCGGGAAGGCATCGATGATCCGGTTCACCGTCCCCTGGGCACCGGTCGTGTGCAGCGTGCCGAACACGACGTGCCCGGTCTCGGCGGCCGAGATCGCCGCCTCGATCGTCTCCAGGTCGCGGAGCTCGCCCACGAGGATCACGTCGGGGTCCTGGCGCAGGGCCCGGCGCAGGGCCTCGGAGAAGGAGGGCACGTCCGTCCCCACCTCGCGCTGGTTGACCGTGCTCTTCTTGGAGGAGTGGTAGAACTCGATCGGGTCCTCGACCGTGATGATGTGGTGGTCGTAGCTCTGGTTGATGTAGTCGATCAGGGAGGCGAGGGTGGTGCTCTTGCCCGAACCGGTCGGCCCGGTGACGAGGAACAGGCCGCGCGGCCGGGTCACGAGCCGCTTGCAGACCTCCGGCACGCCGAGCTGTTCGGGCGTCAGGAGCTTGTTGGGGATCTGCCGCAGCACCATCGCCACGCTGCCGCGCTGCTTGAAGACGCTGACGCGAAACCGGGCGAGATCCTTGAAGGCGAAGCCGAAGTCCGAGCCCCCCTGCTCCGCCAGCTCCGCCTGGCAACGCTCGGGAGTGATGGCCTTCATCAGCCCGTTGGTGTCGTCGGCCGTCAGCACCTTCGTCGGCTGGGGACGCATGTGGCCGTCGACCCGGAACACCGGCGGCAGGCCGGCCGTGATGTGGATGTCGCTCACGCCCCCCTTGATGGCGGCGGTGAGCAGCTTGTCGATCTGGATGGTGCCGCTGGCGGCCTTCGGCATCGCATAGTCTTCGGGACCGGCCGCGGCGTCCGCCTCGACCGGCGCATCCCCCGCCGTGTCCAGTTCCAACGGCGCGTCGGCGGCCGGCGGGTCGCCGGCGACCGGCCGAAGCAGCAGCACGGCCGCCCCCTGCACGGTGGCGACCTCGCCGGCCCAGCGTCCCCGGGCGCCATCCGCGAAAGCGGCAGCGATCGCCGACACCTCCGGCGCCGAGAACGTCCGGGTCTTCAGCGGCCGCAGTTGGCCGCCGATCCGCAGGATCGGCTGGGCACCGTCGGACAGCCGGACCTCCGTGGCCCCGTTGTCCGCGGCCAGCCTGAGGATCTTCTCCACCTGCTCGAGCAGGGAATCGCTCGCCGTGCTCATGCCCGCGGCCCTCCCGCGCGCACCGCGAACCGCCGTTGCCGACTGAGATCGGACAAGCACCGCGGAGGCCGGCTCACGGCGACCATCCTCACGACCCGTCGGAATCGGCCCCTGACAGCCGCCGACCGGTCTTCATTCATTATGCGCGTCATCGGCCGAAAAGTCTCCTCAGCCCCATAAATTTCGCCGGCCCGGCCGGAAAACCGGAAAACCGCCGTCCGCCGGCCCTACTCCACCCGCTTGGCAACCCGGAAAACCTCGTCCAGTGTCGTGATCCCGCGGAGCGCCTTGCCCACGCCGTCGTCGAACATCATGCGCATCCCCTGGCCGAGGGCGGCCCGGCGGATCTCCTGGGTGGCGGCCCCCTGGAAGGCGAGTTCCCGCAGCTTGTTGGTCATCACCATCAACTCGAAGATGCCCTGCCGCCCCTTGTAGCCGGAGTTCTGGCAGTTGGCGCAGCCCCGCCCCTTCATGAAGGCCGCCCCCTTGAGCATCTCCTCGCTGATGCCGGCCGCCTCGATGTTGGTGTCGAGCGGCTGGTGCGGCTGCTTGCACTTCGGGCAGTTGACGCGCACCAGGCGCTGCGCCATCACGGCGATCACGCTGGAGGCCACGAGATAGGCCGGCACGCCCATGTCGATCATGCGCGTGACGGCGCCGGGGGCGTCGTTGGTGTGCAGCGTGCTGAACACGAGATGGCCGGTGAGCGACGCCTGGATGGCCATCTGGGCCGTCTCCGTGTCGCGCATCTCGCCGACGAGGATCACGTTGGGCGCCTGCCGGAGCATGGAGCGGATGACGCGGGCGAAGTCGAGACCGATCGAGTGCCGGATCTCAACCTGGTTGATGCCGGCGAGGTAGTACTCGACCGGGTCCTCGGCGGTGATGATCTTGGTGTCGGGACGATTGAGCTCGTTGAGGGCGGCGTACAGCGTCGTGGTCTTGCCCGAGCCGGTCGGACCGGTCACGAGGACGATGCCGTTGGGTCGACGAATCAGGTTCTTGAACTGCCGAAACTCATTCTCGGCGAGGCCGAGCTGGCGGATGCCGACGCGGATGTTGTCCTTGTCGAGAATGCGCATCACGACCGACTGGCCGTGGCTCGTCGGCAGCACGCTGACGCGGAGGTCGTAGTCCTTGCCGTCGGCCGTGAGCTTGATCCGGCCGTCCTGCGGCCGGCGGCGCTCGGCGATGTCGAGCTTGGCGAGGATCTTGATTCGCGACAGGATCGCCCCCAGCAGCCGGCGCGGGGGCGTGTCCCGCTGGATGAGCCGGCCGTCGATGCGGTAGCGGATCCGCACCCGGTCCTCGAACGGCTCGATGTGGATGTCGCTGGCCCGCAACTGGACCGCCTCGGTGATGATCAGGCTCACCAGTTTGACGACCGGGGCGTCGGACTGGTCGTCCGAATTCTGGGCCGCCGCCTGCTCGACCGCCGTCTCCGTGAAGTCGATCGCCGTGTCGGTGAACTCCTGGAGCATCGAGTCGGCACTCTCGCCGTCCGACAGCCCGTAGTGCCGGTTGATGGACTCGACGATCTGCTCGCGGACGGCGATCGCCATCTCGATATCGCGATTGAGGATGAAGCGGAGCTTGTCCTGGGTCTCGATATCGGTCGGATCGCAGGTCGCGACGCGGAGCGAGTTGCCCGAGGCCGCCACCGGGAAGATGGTGTTCTCGCGGGCGACGCTCTCCGGAAGCAGGTCGATCACGTCCTGCGGAACGGCGGTGGCCGCCAGATCCACAAACCGCATCCGGTTCGCCTTGGCGAGCGCCTTCATGATCCGCACGGCGGGGGCGTAGCCGAGTCGCACCAGCTCCTCGTGCAGCGCACGCTTCGCCGACCGCGAGACCCGCATGGCCTCGGCAAGCTGTTCGGTCGAGATGATCCCCTCGGTCAGGAGGAGGGTGGAAAATGCGTCGGGAGGCATTGGGGGGAGGGCGGGGAGATGCTCAGCAGGCGGTTTCCAGGAACGTGTCGGAGTGCTCGTAGCCGGGGGCGCAGGTGCAGAGGAAGACGAGCTCGGCGGGGCCCGTGTTGCGGATCGTGTGCCGGGTGCCGGGCGGGATCGCGATCGCGTCACCGGGGACGACCGGCCGCGTCTCGTCGCCGAGCGTCATGGCCGCGGTGCCCTCGAGGATGTAGTAGATCTCCTCGGTGGTCGCATGATGATGCGGCGTCGTCGCGGCCCCCGGCGCCAGCCGGGCCTCGGCCAGGCTCTGCCGGCGGATCGCGGAATTGCGGTGGGCGAGGAGCTCGCGAATCGTCGAGCCGTCGGCCGTGACGAACGGTTGCGCATCCCGTTGATTGACGATGTCCATCGCCTGCCCCAGACTCGTGCCGCATGTGGCCGCCACGGCGGTTCGCGATCGACTGGAACGACCGTTCCGTCGGCGTCGCGCCACCTCCGGGAAAGGATACCAAAACCGTGGCAAAGCGGAACGCGACGCCCCCGCCGGCGCCAGTCCGCATGCAGCCACCCGCCTGGCGCACGTGGCTGGCGATCGGCGCCACCGGTTTCGGCGGGCCGGCGGGCCAGCTCGCCATCCTGCACCGGGAGGTAGTCGACCGGCGCCGCTGGATGACCGACGAGGAGTTCGTCGCAGCCGCCCAGTTTTGCGCGCTGCTGCCCGGCCCGGAGGCCCAGCAACTGGCGACCTACGCCGGCTGGCGGACCGGCGGGCTGCGGGGGGGCCTGCTCGCCGGCACGCTCTTCGTCCTGCCCGGCGCGGCGATCGTCACGGCGGTCGCCTGGCTGCACGCCGCCGGGGGGGATCTGCCACTCGTGGCCGCCGCTTTCGCCGGCACGCGTCCGGCGGTCGTGGCGCTGGTCGTCATGGCGGCGTGGCGGCTCGGCAGGCGGGCCATCACCAGCGACACGGCGACCCTGATCTGCCTGCTCGCGGCGATCGCCTTCGCGTGCGGCGCCTCGCTGCCGGTCGTGGTGGCCGTGGCGGCCGCCTGGGGCTGGCTCGTGCCCGGATCGCTGACCGCCGCCCGGGCGGCGGCGCTGGCCGGCACCGCGGCGCCGGCAGCGCAGGCCGGCAACGTGCGGCGGGCCTGGAGAGTCGCCGCCTGGTTCGTCGCGGTCTGGACGTTGGCCTACACGGCCGTCCGCCTGCTCGGTCCGGCCGGCGGCCGCGGAGCGAGCCTGGCGGAACTGTTCACGCAGACGACGCTCTTGTCCTTCGGCGGCGCCTACACGGTCGTGCCCTGGGCGCTCGACGAGGGCGTGGCCCGGGGCTGGCTCGGCCCCGTCGAACGGGCCGACGCCCTGGCGGCGGGGGAGGCGACGCCCGGCCCCCTGATCCTGGTGGTCACGTTCATCGGGTTCCTCGCCGGCTGGAAGTCCGGGACCGCCAATCCGGCGCTGGCCGGCCTGGAAGGGGCCGCGGTGGCGACGCTGTTCGCGTTCATCCCGTCGTTCGCGATGGTGCTCGCGCTGGCGCCGTTCGTGCGTTCGATCATGGTCGCCCGGCGGCCGGCGGCGGCGCTGGCCGCCGTGGGGGCGGTCGTCGTGGCGGCGATCGCGGTGTTATCGCTGACCCTCGCCCGCGACGCCTTCCTGCCCGACGGCCGGCTCGATCCGCTCGCCCTCGCTGTGGCCGGCGTCGCCCTCGTGGTGCTGGCCCGGCGCCGGGCGTCCGCGCCCCTCGTCGTCGCGGCGGCGGCGGCGGTCGGTGCCCTGGCTGCGTCGTGAGCGGCCCCCGCGATGGATGCTCCGCCGGGAACGGCGGCCGTGCTACGATCGTTGCGCTGGAGGAGTCAACACATGCGGCCCCATTGCCCGCTCCGGACGGTCCCGTTCAGACTGTGCATCGTCGTGGCGGCCGTCGCCCTGCACGTCTGCCGGCCCGTGGCCGCGGAAATCATCAGCGGATTCGAAACCGGTGCCGACCTGCAACGCTGGTCGCCCATCGGAAAACTGACGGGCGAACGGGTCCCGGTGCCTGCCCCGCCGGAGGGCATGGCCGCCGGTCCGGCCGGCAGCGGGGTCCGGGTTTCGACAGCCGGGAAAGCCGGGCTGTTTCTCAAGGCGGGGGAACTGCCCGCCGACCTGTCGCGGTTCGACACCCTGCGGTTCTGGGTATACCGCGGGGAGCAGGCGGCACCGAGCACCATCGAAGTCCGGTTTTACGAGGCGGACGGCAAGGCCTGGTTCTGGCGAAAAATCGTCCTCGAGCATGGCGGGTGGAAATGCATCGAGGTTCCGCTCAAGTGGACGCGCTGGAGCACCTCCCGGATCCCGCGCTGGCAGAAGGTCGATCGCGCCGGGATCTTCTTCCGGGATGCGGCCGCACTGATCCTCGATTCATTCGCCCTCGAGGACGATCCGCCCGCGAACGGACCAGATGAACTGCCGCTGCCGACGCCCGCGGATATCGCCGCCGTGGCGTTCGCCGGCCCGGAACCCGCCACCCCGCCGGCGCTTCCGCCCGCCGTCCGCGTGGCCCGCCGGGCCGGCAGCGCCGTCGTCACGGACGTGGCCGATCTGGAGATCGATCGGCTCCTCGAGCACCTCGAGACGGTGGGGGAGGCGGTGCGCCGCGACCTGCCATTCGCCCGCGTATCCACGGCCCCGGTCATACTCGTCGTGTTCGCCGACGAAGCCGACTACAAGGCGTTTCCACCGGCACTGGCGGCCCGGGTCGGAGCCCAGGCCGCGCCACCGCGGGCGTCGGGATTCACCTTTCTCGGCATCGCCACCTCGTCGTGGCATCCGCGCTTCGGCACCCTGCGGCCCGTCTACACCCATGAATTTGTTCATGCCCGGCTCTCGGCCGCGCTCGACCTCGACAACCTCAACGAATGGTTCCAGGAAGGCATGGCCACGCGTCAGCAACTGAAGTTCCACCCCGAGCCGGGATTCGGCGCTAATGTCGTGCGAAAACTGGAAGCGGCAGCAGCGGACGCGTTGCGCACGGTCTGCAACGGTGAAGCGATCCCGCTGGATCAATACTGGGTGGCGGGCACGGTGTGCCAGATGCTCGCCGAAGAGCCTGACCTGGCTGCCAAGCTGCCGGAACTCGTGGCCGGGATGCAGGACCGCGGCTCGACCGCCCTGGACCCGCTGCTGCCGACGCTCGGCCTGACGTGGGAGCAACTCGACGCCCGGTGGCGGGCGTTTTGTCGCCGGTCATACGCCACGCCATGAGCCGCCGGCCGCCGAGCGGCGGACCAGGCGACCTCTCCGCCACGTTCAGCGACGCGGGGCGTGCCCGGCGAGCAGGGCCGTGAAGGCCGCCTCGTCGAGCACCGTCACCCCGAGCCTGCGGGCGGTCGCGAGCTTGCTCCCCGCCTCGGCACCGGCCACCACGTAGTCGGTCTTCTTCGAAACGCTCGACGCCGCCCGGCCACCGGCCCGCCGGATCGCCTCCTCCGCATCCTGCCGGGAAAAGCCCGCCAGCGTCCCGGTGACGACGAGCGCCTTCCCCGTGAGCGGGCCGGCGGCGGTCCGCTCGGCGGCCGGCACGTCGAGCCGGACCCCGGCGGATCGCAGCCCGGCGATCGTGCGTTGGCCGAAGTCGCTCGCCAACCAGTCGTGGACGCTGGCCGCGATCACCGGTCCGATCTCGGGCACGGCGGCGAGCTCCTCGACCGGAGCCGCCTGGAGGGCGTCGATCGTGGGAAACCGTTCGCAGAGCAGCGCGGCCACGCGCGGCCCGACATGGCGGATGCCAACCGCGTTCAGGACCCGCACCAGGCCCCGGTCGCGGCTGGCGGCGATCTGTGCCACGAGCGCCGCGGCCGACTTTTCCCCCATCCGCTCCAGCGGCGCGAGCGTCCCGACCGTCAACCCGTAGAGGTCGGCGTAGTCGTTCACCAGCCCGCCGGCGACGAGCTGCTCGACGAGCTTGTCGCCGAGCCCCTCGATGTCCATCGCCCCGCGCGAGGCGAAGAACCGGAGCCGCTCCCGGGAGCGGGCCGGGCAGTCGACGTTGGGGCAGCGGATGTAGACGCCGTCCTCGTCCTTGACGAGCCCGGTGTCGCACTCCGGGCAGCGCCGGGGAAACTCCCATGCCGGCAGCGGCTTCTTCCGCAGGTGCTTCTCGACGCGGACGACGTGCGGGATCACCTTGCCCGCCTTCTCCACGACGAGCACGTCGCCGATGCGGATGTCCTTGCGGACGATCTCGTCGGCGTTGTGGAGGCTCGCCCGGCGGACGGTCGTGCCCGCGAGTTCGACCGGCTCCAGATCGGCGACGGGCGTCACCGTGCCCCCGCGGCCGACCTGCACGCGGATGCCGGCGAGCGTGGTGGTGGCCTCGAACTTCTCGAACTTCCAGGCGATTGCCCAGCGCGGGCTCTTCGCCGTGGCCCCGAGGCGGCGTTGCTGGTCGAAGCGATCGACCTTGACCACGAACCCGTCCACTTCGAAGTCGAGGCCGTGCAGTTCCTCGATCAGTTCGCTGCCCCGCTCGACGAGCGCCGCGAGCGATGAAAAAACCCGGGTCCCCGGGGCCACCGGCAGGCCGGCCTGCGACGCCCAGCCGAGGAGTCCGGTCTGCGACTCCACGCCGAGGCCGGTGGCGTCGCCGACGCCGTGGCAGAAGAACCGCAGCGGCCGGGCGGCGCACTCCCGGGGATCAAGAAGGCGGATGCTGCCGGCGGCCACGTTCCGCGTGTTGGCGAAGGGGGGGAGCCCCTGCCGGGCCTGGGCCTCGTTGAGGGTCACGAGGTCGGAGTTCGTCATGTAGACCTCGCCCCGGATCTCGATCGTCTCCGGGGGCCGGGGGAGGTCGAGCCGCAGCGGCACGCCAAGGATCGTGCGCACGTTGTGGGTGATGTCGTCCCCGCTGACGCCGTTGCCGCGGGTGGCGGCCAGTGCGAGCAGGCCGGCCTCGTAGGTCAGCGACACGGCGACGCCGTCGATCTTCAGTTCCAGCACCCAGCCGATCGGCTCGGGCTCGTGCCCGTCGCCGTGCAGGAGCCGCTCGACCCGCTCCCCCCAGGCCGCGAGGTCGGCGGTGCTGTAGGTGTTGTCGATCGAGAGCATCGGCACACGATGCCGAACCGGCTGCAGCTCGGGCACCGGCTCGTCACCGACCCGCTGCGTCGGGCTGTCGGGCGTGACGAGGTCGGGATGCCGCTCCTCGAGCCTGCGCAGCTCCTCAATGAGTCGGTCGTAGTCGCGGTCGCTGATCTCCGGCGCGGCCTGGACGTAGTACTTTCGGTCGTGGTGCCGGATCTCCGCGCGGAGCCGGGCAATCGTCGCGGCGGCCGCTGCAGTCACGGATCACCGTCCGCCGCTGCGGCTGTCATGGGCCACGGAACCGACCGTGGCGATGGCGAGCACGACGAGTTCGCCGACGAGGAGCGCGGTGCCGTGCCGGTCGATGAACGTGTCGAGCGCCGAGCGGCTGTGCCGGGAGGTCTCCGGACGGACGCCGCGAAGCACGGCCATGCAATAGCACATCGCCGTGAGCGTGAACGCCACCCCCACGGCAGTGAGGAGGATCGAGAACGGGTTGCGCGGAGGACGGGGCATGGCGAAAGCAGCGTACGAAAGCAGCGGACAGGGAGGCACACAGACAGGCAGCAGCGCGACCGGAGGGAAGCGGACAGAAAAAAGTATAGACCGTCGCGGGGCGGTCGCAGCCCCGGCTCAGGCCGCCTGCCGGGCCGCGGCGAGCAGCGATTCGGCGGCGGCGAGCACGCTCGGCACCTCGATGCCGGCCATCGAGCGGAGGTCGGTCTTCCGATCCTCCCAGGCCGGCCGCAGCCCGGCGGGAGGCTCGACGCAGGCGTGGCCGGGACCGTACGGGCCGTTCCGCTCGGCGGGCACCGGACCGAAGAGCCCGACGCACGGCGTGCCCACGGCCGCGGCGAGGTGCAGCGGGCCGGTGTCGGACGAGATGAACAGGCCCGCGAGGCGGCACAGTTCGCCGAGGTCTTGCAGACTCGTCGCCGGCGCCATGATCGCAGAGTCGGCGGCGTCGGCGACGATCCGCTCGGCGGCCGCCCGCTCCGCGTCCCCGCCCCAGACGACGATCACCGGCTGGCCATGGAGGCGGCGCATGCCGCGCGCCGTGGCGCTGAACCGGTCGAGCGGCCAGAGCTTGGACCGCCAGCCGGCGCCGGGATTGAGGATCACCGGTCGCTGCGCGAGCCGCTGCGTGGCGAGCCAGTGCTGCATTCGCAGCCGGCTCACCGGCCAGTGCGGCATGGCGAACTCGGCCGGCCGTGCGGGGATGCCGAGCGGCGCGAGGAGTTCGCAGTTGCGGTCCACGACATGCGTCGCCTGAACCGCGACGCGATGCGTCGCCGCCAGCCACGATCCCTCCCGCGCGTCGGGCCGGGCGGGGCCGATCCGCAGCCGTGCGCCGGACAGCCAGGAGGCGACGCCGCTCTTGAGCAGCCCCTGCAGGTCGAGCGTCACATCGGGGCGGAAGGCCAACAATTGGCGCCGGAGCCCGAGAACGGCCCGGGGCGATTTGAGCCAGCCGCGCGGCAGGCGAAAGATGTGGTCGATGGCCGGGTGGCCGGCGAGCACGTCGGCGGTCCGCCCCTCGACGGCCCAGCCGATGCGGGTCTCGGGGAAGGCCCGCTTGATGGCCACGGCCACCGGCACGCCGTGGATCACGTCGCCGATGGCGGAGAGCTTGACGACGACGATGGAGCGGGGTGCGGGCATCGGCGTGGGAACCGAGGGAACCGAGGAAGCCGGAAGGATGCTGGAAGGGCCGGTCCCGGGACAAGGCCAATTTCGAGCATTTTCGGCCCGATGTCGGTCAGGGCAGCCCGGCCAGTTCGCACATCACGGCCGCGGAGACCGCCTCGGGGCAGCTCCAGACGAGAAAGAAGTGGGCCTCGCGCGCCAGCCGCTCGGCAGGGTGGCCGGTGACGAACCCCGCCCCCTTGGAGGCCATGAGGGCGGCCTGGGCCGCGCGGATGACGAGGCTCGTGGCCGTGGCCCGGAGCCGTTCGCGGCGCGGCTGGTCAGCCCCGACCGTCGCGGCGTCGAGCAGGTCGTGATGCACCGCCCCCAACTCCGCGTCGAGCCCGATGACGACGGGGGCCAGCGCGGGGCGGGCGGCCGCTTCACGGTGCAGGACCGCCAGGGCGGCGCGGGTGGCACCGATCGCCAGCGCCGTCGTCGCCAGTCCGCCCGTCCGCGGCGGGTCGCCCGCCAGCGCGAGGACTGCTGCCGGTCTCACGCGCTGAAACCTCACCGCCGCCGTACGGCTGCCGGACAGGGCGAGCATCTCGAACGGCAGATCGATCGTCAGGCCGGCGGCCCGCACGTTCACGAGGAAGAAACCGCGACCAGCCTCGGGCAGCGCGGCGCCGACGACCAGCGTGTCGCAGGCATCGGCGCCGGTCACCCAAGGGCAGGTTCCGTCGAGCTGCCACGCATCTCCGTCGCCGACCGCGGCCAGCGCCGGCCGGCCGTCGTGCTGACGGCTGGTGGTGAGCTGGGCGATGCCCACCGTGGTCCACTCGGCGCCGGCAGCGAGCCGAGGCAGGATCCGGCCGCGCACCGCCGCATCCGCACCGGCGATGACCCGGACCGCCGCCGCCCACTGCGTCAGGGCGAGCGCCGTCGTCAGGCAACGCTCGGCGACCGCCACGAGTGCCGCGTTGATGGCCGGCTCGGAGGCGGCGCTGCCGCCGCAATCGGCCGGCACGAATCCTGCGAGCAGCCCGTGTCGGGCCAGTGCCTCGAAGGCACCGCTCCGCCACGGCCCGATGTCGCGCGTGCGCTCGGCAACCGCGTCGAGGTCGGCCTGCAGGGCCGCCAACGGTTCCGCGGCGGGCCGGTCCGCGGCGGATGAGAAGATGCTGCACGTGTTCATGCGTGGTCGTAGTATGCCTGCGCACGCCACCCGGCGACATGGGACCACGGCCGGGAGAGGGGCTCGCCCGCCGCCGGCGGGCGGCTATACTCCGGATCCTTCTGGCAGGCGTCGCACGATCTCCACACCACGTTCTGGAGCCTCATCATGAGCCAGGCAGAAGAACTCTCCGCACGGACCGCCCTCTCGAAGCACACCGCGGCCAGCGTGAACGGCTCCGTGCTGCCGACGATCCTGCCGCCGCCCCGGCTCGACGAGCTTTCGCCGCAGAACCTGTACGACAAGTGCATGGCGCTGGCCCGGAACCTGTGGTGGAGTTGGCACCCCGAGGTGACCAACATGTTCCGCGAACTCGACCCGATCCGCTGGCGGCAACTCGATCACAATCCGATCGCGCTCCTTGCAGAGTTCACGCCGGAGCGGCTCGAGGCCCGGGCGGCTGAGCTCGTCCTGTACAGCCGGATCAACCAGGCCTACCGCCGGCTCAAGGAATACCTCGCCGCCGAATCGACCTGGAGCACCGTCAACGCCGGCGTGCTCGGGTCGAAGCCAGTCGTCTATTTTTCAGCCGAGTTCGGCATCCACGAATCGGTGCCGGTCTACTCCGGCGGCCTCGGCGTCCTCGCCGGCGACCACATCAAGAGCGCCAGCGGCCTCGGCGTGCCGCTGATCGCCGTCGGCCTGTTCTATGACCAGGGCTACTTCCGCCAGCAGCTCGACGTCGACGGCTACCAGCACGAGGAATATCTGCAGTCGCGGGTCGAGACGCTGCCGATCGAGCCGGCGGTCGGGCTCGACGGCCAGCCGATCACCGTGCAGATCGACACCCGCGGCGGGCCGCTCTTCGCCAAGGTCTGGAAGATGGCGGTCGGCCGCGTCAGCCTGTACCTGCTCGACTCCGACGTCGAGGGCAACTCCCCGGAGGACCGCGAACTGACGAGCCGGCTCTACGGCGGCGACACGCGGGTCCGGATCCGCCAGGAACTGATCCTCGGCGTGGGGGGCGTGAAGGCGATCCGGGCGATGGGGATCGTGCCCGGCGTCTACCACCTCAACGAGGGCCACTCCGTCTTCGCCACGCTGGAGGCGGTCCGCGGCCGGATGGAGCGGGACGGCTACCCGTTCGACGACGCCGCCCGCCGTGTCGCCCGGCAGACGGTGTTCACGACGCACACGCCCGTGCCGGCCGGCCACGACCGGTTCGACAACCACCAGATCGAGGAGCACCTCGGGCCGACCCGCGACGCCCTCGGCATCTCCCACGACCACCTCATGGGCCTCGGCCGGGTCGAACCCCACAACAACACCGAACCGTTCTGCATGACGGTGCTCGGCCTGAAGATGTCGCGCCGCGCCAACGCCGTCAGCGCCCTCCACGGCCACGTCAGCCGGCGGATGTGGGCGAGCCTCTGGCCGTACCGCGTCGAGGAGGAGGTGCCGATCGGCCACATCACCAACGGCGTCCACGTGCCGAGCTGGCTGTCGTGGCAGATGCTCCAGCTCTACGACCGCCTGTTCCCCGCCAACTGGTTCCGCCGCATGGGCGAGCCCGACATCTGGCAGAAGATCCACGAGTGCGATCCCGGCGAACTCTGGGAGACGCACTACGCCCTCAAGAACCTGCTCCTGCAGTTCGTCCGGCGCCGGCTGGCCCGGCAGTGCCAGCGGCGCGGCGAGTGCGACGAGGCGGTCGAGCAGGCCCGCACGCTCCTCGACCCGAATATTCTCACGATCGGCTTCGCCCGCCGCTTCGCCACCTACAAGCGGGCCGACCTGCTCCTCGCCGAGGTCGACCGGCTGCACGGCCTGGTCACCGACCGCGACCGGCCGATCCAGGTGATCTACGCCGGCAAGGCCCACCCCGCCGATGAGCCGGGCAAGGCGCTGATCCGCAAGATCGCCAACCTTCGCCACGACGCCCGCTTCGCCGGCCGCGTGGTGTTCGTCGAGGATTACGACATCAACGTCGCCCGGCACCTCGTCCAGGGCGTCGACGTCTGGCTCAACAACCCGCGTCGGCCCCTCGAGGCCTCGGGCACGAGCGGCCAGAAGGTCGTGCTCAACGGCGGCCTCAACTGCTCGATCCTCGACGGCTGGTGGGCGGAGGCCTTCGACGGCCGCAACGGCTTCGCCATCGGCCGCGGCGAGACGCACTTCCGCGACGAGATCACCGACGGCCGCGACGGCGAGGCGCTGTTCAAGGTCCTCGAGCAGGAGGTGATCCCGCTGTTCTACGACCGCGACGCCGACGGCCTGCCGCGGGCCTGGATCCGGATGATGATGAACTCCATCAGTTCGCTGGCCTGGCGGTTCAGCGCCCACCGCATGGTGATGGATTACGCCCGCTCGTGTTACGTCCCGGCCGCCGGCGGCCTGTCGTGCGACATGACGACCCGCTGACACGCTGGACGGTACGGTTCGTCTTGCGGCGGCGACCTGCAGGCGGCCGGAAGGCGCCCGGGATGGTCAGGCGGCGGCGACGAGGCCCCGCGGAAAAATGAGCCATGCTGCGTTGCCGGTGATGAGCCGCTGCGTCACCACCGCGGCCCGGTAGCCAAAAAACAGCGGCTGCACCTGCCCGCCAGGCGATGCCTGCAGGATCGCCGAACGCACGCGGTCCACGGCTCGCAGAAACCCGCGCACCTCCGACTCGGAGATGTTGGTCTTCACCTCGCAGAGCACGACCACGGGCCGGCCGGCGATCGTGCCCCGCAGGACGGCGTCGAATTCGAACTCCTTGCCGTCCACCACGAACGACTCCGAACCGCACGAGTCCAGCACGAAACCAAACCGCTCGCCCAGCACCTCGGGGATCCGCTCACAGGCATATGCCTCCAGGTTACCTCCGGCCGTCGCCGCCAACCCGCCCACCTGCTTCGCGAGATCCTTCATCGAATGCCCGAGTGTGTTCACGGTGGTAGTCAGTTCCGTGACCACATGCTCAACGCGTCGCATTGAGTGGGTAAGCTCCTCCACACGTTGCTCCGTACGCTGCTGGGCTACGGTAAGCTCCTCCACACGTTGCTCCGTACGCTGCTGGGCTACGGCAAGCTCCTCCACACGCTGCTCCGTGCGCTGCTGGGCCGCGGCAAGCTCCTCCACACGCTGCTCCGTGCGCTGCTGGGCCGCGGCAAGCCCCTGCTGCGAATCCGCAAGCCGCTCCACCGCACCGCGAAGTTCCGCGAAGTCGTTTCGCGTGACAAGTTGGTCGTGCATTTCCACGTGAAGGCTCGCGATCAAGTCCGCCTGCGATGGCGTGAAGGCCGACTGCAGCCGGCTCCGGATTTCCGTCAAGCTCACCATGAGTTTCCACTCCTGCGCCTCTCAATGCAACGACCGACCGCTCCCCTGCCGCCGGCCACCATGAATTTATATACAGATGTATATATGTCCTCTGCAGAGGGGCGTCAAGCCCGCAGCCCCCCGAAGGGCGGCGCGGTCACTCCCCCGGATCCTCCAGTGCCCGCTTGCCGCGGAGCAGGTGGTGGTAGTGCTGGGCGAAGCGGTGGGCCTCGTCGCGGACATACTCCAGAAGCCGCAGGGCGTAGGAGTCTCGCGACAGTCGCAAGGGCTCGCTCCTTCCCGGCAGAAAAATCTCCTCTTCGCGCTTGGCCAGCGAGATGATGCACGGCGGCGTCACGCCCAGGCTCTCCAGGGCGTCGAGGGCCGCCGACAACTGTCCCTTGCCGCCGTCGACGAGAAAGATGTCGGGCAGCGACGCCCCTTCGCGGACGAGCCGGGAGAACCGCCGGGCGACCACCTCGTGGATGCTCTTGAAGTCGTCGATCCCCGGCACCGTCCTGATCCGATACCGCTTGTAGCCCGGCTTGAACGGCAGCCCGTCGATGAACTGCACGAGGCTCGCCACCGTCTCGTTGCCGGCGAGGTGGGCGATGTCGACCCCCTCGATGACCCGCGGCGGCGATCCCAGCCCGAGCACCTTCGCCAGCCCGGCGAGCCCCTTCTTCGGGTCGACGAGAAACACCTCCGGCTGGACGTGCTCCTCCAGGTCGCCGCGCTGGTCGAGCGTCTGGAGGAGCCGGATCTCGTCGCGCAGCCGGGCCGCCCGCTCGAACTCCAACCGCGACGAGGCCTCGAGCATCTCGGCCTGCATCTCGGCGAGCAGCTGCTTCTTGCCGCCGTCGAGGAAGGTCTTGAGCCGGTTGATGTCCCGCCGGTAGTCCTCGCGGGAGATGCGCAGGTTGCAGGGGGCGGTGCACTGGTCGATCGAGGCCAGCAGGCAGGGACGGAACCAGCGCCACTGCGGATCGTCGGCGTCGATGTCGAGCGTGCAGGTGCGGAACTTGAAGATCCGCTGCAGGACGACGATCGCCCCGCGCAGGCTCCCCGCGCTCGTGAACGGACCGTACAGCCTGACCCCCTTCTGCCGGGGCGTCCGCGTGAACTCGACCCGCGGGTAGTCCTCGTGGGTGGTGATCTGCAGGTACGGAAACGTCTTGTCGTCCTTGAGGTCGGAGTTGAACCGCGGCTGCACGTCCTTGACGAGCCGGCTCTCGAGCAGGAGCGCGTCGACCTCGCTCTCCGCCTCCAGGTAATCGATGTCGCGGATCTCGCGGACAAGGTCGGCGGTCCGCCGGTCCTCGGCAGCCGCCTTGAGGAAGTAGCTGCCGGCACGGGCGCGGAGGTTCTTCGCCTTGCCGACGTAGATCACCCGGCCCGCGGCGTCCTTCATCAGGTAGACGCCGGGCGTCTGCGGGAACGTCCGCACCTTCTCGGCCGCCTGCGAGCAGTCGCGGGACGCCGCGGCGGCGTCGGTGTCGGCGGGCGTGGTCTCGGCGCCCGAGGCCGATGGATCCTGGTCGGTCATGCCCCGATTGTAGGCCGACCGCGTCCACCTCGGCAGATGTTCACGTGGCGGGACGCGCGTCGTTTGAACCCGAGCGACGCTTGCTGCCGCTACACGCCGACGAGGCGACGGAGGTCGGCCTCCATGGCGTCGAGCCGGGCCGCGAGCGCCCCCTTCACCGCCGGCAACTCCGCCGGGCTGCACGGCTCCGCCAGGGCCGACAGGTAGAACTTGATCTTCGGCTCCGTGCCGCTCGGCCGGGCGGCGACGGCGTTGCCGAGCGGCGGAAAGCGGCCGCCGGGAAGCGGCGCGGCCGGCGTCGCGGCAGCGTCCCCCGCGAGGTCGAAGATCACGAGGTCGCTCGTGACGCCCTCGTAGGCCGCGGGCTCGGCGCCCGGCGTCCACGTCGTCAGGCTCGCCTGGTCGCGGGTCCGGACGACGTCGCGGCCGCCGAGGCTCCGCGGCGGCCGGGCCCGCAGCGTCCCCATGATCTCGCGCATCCGATCCATGCCGCTCGCCCCGGGGAGCATCACCGACACCTGCCGCTCCAGGTGGCAGCCGTGCGTGCAAAACAGCTCGTCGAGCAGCTCGTGCGGCGTTCGCCCCGCCGCCGCGAGCTCGGCCGTGAGTTCGGCCATCAGCAGGGCCGCCACGCTCGCGTCCTTGTCGCGGACATGCGTGCCGGCGAGGTAGCCGTGCGACTCCTCGGCGCCGAACACGAATCCCGCGGGGCCGTGCCGGTCGACCGCGGAGCAGATCCACTTGAAGCCGACGAGCTGCGTGTCGTCGACCGTGAGCCCGTGGTGCTCGGCGATCCGGCGCAACAGGCCGGTCGTGACGAGTGTCGTCACGGCGTAGTCGCCGGGCCGGGACGCGCCGCGGGCCTTGCGGGCGGTGATCGCCCGAACGCAGAGCAGGGCGCAAAGCTGGTTGCCGGTGAACGTCCGCCACTCCGCCCCGGGGCTGCGGGTCAGCGGCGCCGCAGCGCCGAGCCGGTCGCAGTCGGGATCGCTGGCGAGCACGAGGTCGTCGCCGCGCTCCCGGGCCTCGGCGATCGGGCCCGCGAGGACCGCGGGATTCTCCGGGTTCGCCACGTGGCCGGGGACATTGGGAAAATCGCCGTCGGGAGCCTCGTGGGGGGCGAAGACCCGGAGCCGGTCGAAGCCGGCCCCGCGCAGCACCGGCACGACGGCGCTGGCGCCGACGCCGTGCAGCGGCGAGTAGAGGATCGAGATCCCGCGCGGCCCGGAGGCCGACTGGGCGAGGACGGCGGCCACGAAGGCGGGGTCGATCTCTTCCTCGACGAACCGCACGCGGCCCGCGGCGACGCCGGCGTCGAACGCCTCGCGGTGCACCGTCTCCACCCGCATCACCCGATCGATGATCCCCTTGTCGTGAGGCGGCAGCACCTGCACGCCCCCGCTCCAGTAGACCTTGACGGCATTGTCGCTGGGAGGATTGTGGCTGGCCGTCACCATGATGCCGCAGGTGCTCCCCGTGTGCCGGACCGCGAACGACAGTTCCGGCGTGCTGCGGAAGCCGCGCAGGAAGAAGATGCGGAAGCCGGCCGCGAGCAGGACCTCGGCGCACAGCCGGGCGAAGTGCTCCGAGCGGTGCCGCGTGTCGTAGGCGATCGCACAGGAGGGCGTCTCCCCCGGCCGCAGGATGCTCCGCACGTAGTCGGCCAGACCCTGCGCGCTTTCGCCGATCGTCCGGTCGTTGATCGCATTCGAGCCGACCGGGTACATCGTGCCGCGCCGGCCGCCGGTGCCGAAGGGGATCACCGTCCAGTAGACGTCGTCGAGTTCCTTCCACAACTCCGGCTCCGCGGCACAGCGATCGATCCGCGCGGCGAGTTCGGCGGCGAACTCCGCGTACCGCGGCTGTGCGAGCCAGTCGCGCATCGTGG
>Ga0208721_1000001_pt1 | contig 55031 bp, 58 predicted proteins | sample LakMenEpi17Aug10_FD_150705 | JGI IMG/M metagenome (GOLD analysis project Ga0208721, IMG submission 150705) | Freshwater microbial communities from Lake Mendota, WI - 17AUG2010 deep hole epilimnion (SPAdes) | ecosystem: Environmental > Aquatic > Freshwater > Lentic | place: Lake Mendota, Madison... | reverse complement strand
TGGGTGGCAGTGGCGCCGTCGAGATTTCCCTCGGACACGTACGCCAAATCAGTGAACGCGACCGAAAAATCGTCACCCACACCCCCGTTACCCCTTCTGCGCACCTGAGTGAACGATGCGGGGGCTCGATCGTCCTCAAGGCCGAGAACCTCCAGCGCACTGGCGCGTTCAAGATTCGCGGGGCGATGAACAAACTCTTCACGCTCGGCAACGACGTGCGCAAAGGTGTGGTGGCCGGTAGTGCCGGAAACCATGCACAAGCCTTGGCGTTCGCAGCTCGGCAGTTCGGCGTACCTTGCGAGATTTACGTTCCTGCTGGCGCGTCACTCGCCAAGATTGCGGCATGTCGTGGATATGGCGCCACGGTGCATGAAGGTGGAGACAGTCTCGACAATGCTGTAACGCTCGCACAATCTCGAGCAAGAGAAACCGGGATGGTGTTCTGCCACCCATACGACGACCCCGTTGTCGTCGCAGGTCAAGCAACTCTCGGCGTTGAACTCATCGACGACATCCCCGATCTCACACAGGTGATCGTTCCGCTTGGTGGCGGTGGACTGCTGAGTGGAGTTGCGCTTGTGGCGAAGCAATTTGATCCTTCGATACGTGTCATCGGTGTGCAGATTTCTTCGTGCGCCCCGTACATCTACGGCACGGCTCCGAAAGGTCCGGTCCCGACGTTGGCCGACGGTATTGCAGTGAAGGTTCCCGGCGAAGTGACTGCCCCACTGATTGAGAAATGGGTTGATGACATCGTCGATGTCGATGAAGACAGTGTGGCCGATGCAATGATGCTTCTCCTCGAACGTTCCAAGTACTTCGTTGAGGGCGGTGGGGCCGTAGGCGTGTCGGCGCTGCTCAGCGGTCGAGTGAAACCTGCCGATCGTGGGTCCACCTGTGTCGTGCTCTCTGGCGGCAACGCCGACCTTGGTCTTCTCACGGGTTTGGTTCGTCGCCACGAGACAAATCGCGGTCGTCGATTGATCGTGTTCGTGCGAATCAGTGATCGCCCGGGGGGCTTAGCGCGCCTCTTGGCGCTGTTTGCCGAACACGGCGCAAACCTCATCGAGGTAGAGCACGTGCGCGAAGGAGTCGACCTTCATGTGCGCGAAACTGGTGTACAAGCCGTACTCGAAGTTCGCGGTAGAGACCACGCAGAAGCCCTCATCGCCAGTACCAAAGCCGACGGCTACGACATTTCCGAAGTCACCGGACGCTAGTCAGTTCATGTCTCCGCGGATTCTGCTGCCAGGAAAGCTCACGTCAGGAGCAACCGGGGTTCGAGGTGAGAGCTATTCCAATGGCATCAGGTACGCCCAGGCAATTGCTCGTGCTGGTGGTGTCGCCATGACGGTGCCACCACTTGCAGAGTCCGTTGATCATGTGGCCACCCTCGTACAAGCCACTGACGGAGTATTGATTCAAGGCGGTGGGGACATCGCTCCAGAGCGCTACGGGGAGTCTCGACGCACGGACACCATCTATGGAATCGTCGACGAGCATGACGAGTTTGAAATTGCCGTCGTGCGTGAAGCGGTCAAGCAAAACAAGCCTCTTCTCGCAATCTGCCGAGGACTGCAGGTGCTCAATGTGGCGCTCGGGGGAACCTTGCATCAGGACCTCGGCGATGTGCTCTCCAACCGGGAGAGCCATTGGGATACCTATCATCCAATTGCAGTCACAGGCGGTTCTCGTTTGGCGGCAGCCTTGGGAACGTTGACACCTGAACGGTCGCACTCATTCCATCACCAAGCGCTGAAGGACGTTGCGAACGATCTTCTCGTTGTGGCACGTGCTCCAGACGACGTCATTGAAGCAGTAGAACACCGTGGTTGTGACTTCGTAGTAGGAGTGCAGTGGCATCCCGAAGACGATGCTGCAACGACTTCGGTGCAGCAATCCCTATTCAATGCTTTTGTGCACAGTTGCATGAAGAAGTAGTTTCCCAATCAATCATCTAGTGTTTTGTACACGATGATTCCTGTCAGTCGTCCCCGCATCACGAACGACGACGTTGAGGCGGTTGCCGACATCCTGCGCCAAGGATTTGTGTCTGGCGACGCGCCAATCGTCGCTGAGTTTGAGCGTGACTTTGCCAAAGCCGTCAACAGATCACACGGGATTGCTGTTGCGAATGGGAGCGTGGCGTTGGATCTCGCCCTACATGCCCTGGATCTCAATGAACACGATGAGGTGGTGATTCCCAGTTTCACCATTGCTTCATGTCTGTTTGCGGTGCTTCGCACCAAAGCGCGGCCTGTGTTTGCGGACGTGGATCCTTCCACTTGGAACCTCACGGTTGAGAATCTTCAAAACGTCGTAACTCCACGCACTCGGGCACTACTCGCAGTTCATGTTTACGGACTGCCTATCGATATGGATCCGATACTCCGCTTCTGCGCTGACCGTGGTATCACCATCATTGAGGATGCGGCCGAGTCCCATACCGTTACCTACAACGGCAGGGTGTGCGGCTCCTTTGGACTTGCGTCAACCTTCAGTTTTTATGCAAACAAAGCAATCACCTGCGGTGAGGGTGGAATGATCGTCACCGATGACGACCGCTTTGCCGCACGACTACGAAGCTTGCGGAATCTTTCGTTCCTTCCAGCACCAGGACCAAGGTTCGTACATGAAGAAATCGGATGGAATTTCCGTCTCTCTGCCTTGCAAGCCGCTCTCGGCAAGAGTCAGCTACTCCGGATGAACGACGTCACCGCAGAGAAGCGACGGATCGGTCTTGCGTACCACCAATTCCTTAGCAACAATTCCTCCCTCGCCATGCAGCCTGCCTCAACGGCGTATTCGAACAACATGTATTGGGTCGTAGGAATAGTGCTTCCAGAAGAATGCGATGCACGGACCGTCGCGGCGGCTCTTCGTGAACGTGGAGTAGACACCAGACCATTCTTCTACCCTCTGCACCAGCAACCGGTACTCGCAAAGTATTCACTAGATGTTCAGCCGTCCCTCCCCGTATCCGAACGCCTCGGTCGTAGCGGACTGTACCTGCCGAGTTTCGTCGGGATCACCGATGACGAGATCGCACATTGTGCGACTTCCTTCCTCGACGTACTCGCAACAATATAGAGAGGCCTCGCTGTGCCCCCACTCAACCAACTTTCAGTTGTTCTTCCCGTGTTGAACGAACGAGAAAATCTTGCTGAGCTGATACCTGAGCTCAGCACTGCACTCTCGACATCGGTGGACGACTTGGAGATCATTGTCGTGGATGACTCATCTACGGACGGCACTGAGAACCTCATGGAAGAACTCAGTCGGAGTGATGAACGCATTCGATTCATCTCACGCGTTGGACTTTCGCGCTCACTCCCCGACTCACTGAGCGAGGGTGTTCGCGCGGCGCGATTTGATCACGTCGCATGGATGGATGCGGATGGATCCATGCCACCAGAATCACTACGGCAACTTGTGTCTAGCTACCGAGCTGCCGCCGCGAGCGACCCGGTCATCGTCGGCTCTCGATTCGTCCCAGGTGGCGGATTCAAGGGGGTCGAGGTGGTTGGTGAGACCTCGTTCTGGCAGGTTGTCCAGAACCTCCGCGGCTCCAACGACTCGTTCTCTGCAGTTGTTCTGAGCCGAATTCTCAATCGGTACCTCTGGGTCATTCTCGACCGTTGCTGCCGCGACCTTGCTTCGGGGTTCATCATTGCGCGACGAGACACCGTTCTCCAGCTCGGACTACGCGGCTCGTACGGCGACTACTGCGTTCGATTTCTCTACCTCGCCCACAGGACCGCCCATCCGATCGTAGAAGTTCCTTACATGTGCCAGCTGCGAAGACACGGATACTCCAAAACAGGTACCACACTTTTAGGACTTCTGAAGCGTGGAATACCGTACGTGCTTCTCCCGTTTCGCATTCGTTGGACTCGGCCATAGTGACCGAAAGCATTCATGTTGAGCGAATTGCTCCGGACTCCACTGACCTTGTCCATGCAGCTCGCTTGCATACCGACTGCATGCCTGAAACAATCACGTCGCAGCGAGGTGCCCTCACGCTGGCAGGCATCTATCGGCGACTATTGCGCCACGGACATTCGATCTATGTTGCAACGAAGCGGGAGAACGTCGTAGGTGGCATCGTAGTCATGGAGCATCAACAGCATCGTTCCACATTGTTCACACTCGTCCACCGGCCACAGTCATGGCTCGGCGCCATCCGCCAATTGGGAGTAGCTTCATTTTTTCAGCAGCTACATGATGTCGTGGCCGTCCAACGTATCGCCAGCAATCTTCCAGCACACAACTACATCGTGGCCGTGTACGTTGACTCAGCCACGCGCCGAGCTGGTGTAGCACGTCAACTGTTGACCCAAGCCATGGAAAGTGCTCAGGCGCGAGGAGTTGTTCTGGCTGTCGACACGCTCCAATCAAATTCGGCCGCTCGACAGCTCTATCGCAGCCTTGGCTTCATGGAATATCAACGAACGAGGAAATCCGTGATCTTCACCTTGGGGGGGGATTAAACCGACGCTTGTCGTCGAGATACGGACCCTGCTTCACCTCAATGAGCTCGGATTCCTCCAGCATCTCAAAGCCATGGCCACCTGTCGACAGCAGAATGACGTCACCAGTGAAAATCTCACGGGAATCAACGTACGACTCATCTTCGCGATAAAAGTCCACTCTCACGCGACCCTTGCGCATGTAGAGCACTTCCTGGGTAAATGAAGCCTTGCGATCCACGTGCAAGTGGACGTGCGGCTGAATCACGTATCCAGCGGGTCGGCGCATGTAGCCCAGCTGTTGAGAATAATCATCAGGGGTGACAAATTGAATCCCGTCTGGATGAAATCCGCTTCGCACAATGATGGCGGCTACTACCCCATCAATTTTCACTTCTTCGATGAAGGACTGCATCATCAATGAGCCTACTCAGTCACTGACGATCACTGACGATGAAGTCGAGAAGTTACTAGCGTGCGAGCGATGTCAGTGAGTCGCTGACATCCAAGAGCCAAGTCGGAAGAATTCCGAGCACCAGCGTGAGAGCCACAGCGAGCCCGAGGGTGACGCGGCTCGACACCGACATCACTCGCGGAGTGATGGGGAGGGTTCCCCCAGCGGTGGGCTCCGAAAGCCACATACTCACCATGATGCGCAGATACAGATATGCGGCAATTACCGCTGAAACCATCGCGACAACAGCCAGAACGTAGCTCTCGGTGGAAACCGCAGCGCGAATGACCCCGAACTTGGCGACGAAACCACTCGTCAGAGGTACTCCTGCCTGCGCCAGCAACAACACCGTGAAGCCCAATGCAAACACGGGGTTGGTTTTGGCCACTCCGTTGAACGAATCAAGCGATGTGCTCGACTCACCATTGTTTGGGGCAGACACACTGGGGTTCTTCTGCGACACCACTGACACTGCAGCGAACGATCCCAACGCCAGCACCGAATACAGCACCACGTACACCAACGCCGAGGAAACGCCGTTGTCGGCCGACGACGAACCAACGTGGCCGGCAGCTTCAAGTCCAACCAACATAAAACCTGCATGACTGATCGACGAATACGCCAGCATGCGCTTCACGTCGCTCTGCACGATCGCCAACACCGAACCAACCACCAGCGTGAGTACGGCAAGTCCAAATACCACCGGGCGCCAGTCATCGGCGCGAGTCGGGAAGGCAACAACGAACAAGCGGACCAGCGCCACGACCGCCGCGACTTTGCCCAACGATGCCATGAATCCGGTGACGTGCGTGGGTGAACCTTGATACACGTCGGGCGTCCAGGAGTGAAACGGCACGAGCGACACCTTGAATCCAAATCCCACGAGGAGCAATGCGACACCTGCAAGCAGCATCGCGTCATTTCGCGGAACGCTCACTTCGCTGGCCAGGATATTTGCAATTCCCGTCATGCTGGTTTGACCTGTGGTGCCGTACACCAGCGCAATGCCGTAGAGCAGGAACGCAGAGGCGAATCCACCAAGGATGAAGTACTTGAGCCCGGCCTCCTGACTTGCGGTGCGCCGACGATCGCTGGCAGCCAACACGTAAAGTGACAAACTCAGCGTTTCGATACCCAAGAACGACACCACGAGATCGTTCGCTGTCACCATGATTGCAGCACCAAGTGCTGCCGTCAGCAACAACGCATAGTGTTCGAGCGAGTCGCTCTGGTTGCGAGACGAAGTGCTCGTAGCACTTACCCGACCGGATGCAGCATCCACGGTTGTCATGCTCGTGAACACCACCGCAATACAGATGGCGATGAAGGCGAGCAGCCCGAAACGGTCGTGGGCCAGCGTGCCCCTCACCAAGGTGCGTGGCGTCTCATCTGCCAGATTCGCAAACTGCAGAATTGCGAGTACACCCGACGATCCAGCACTCGTCGCCGACACCAGGCCGTACCAACCGTGCGGCCACTGCGGTGTCAGCGAACCCAGCAACAGCACCAACACCCCTGCCACGAGTGCGATGTAGGGCGACAATGCGAACCACTCGATCGTGGGTGGTACGAAACTGCCGGCCAAATCCATGTTTTACTTCCCTGCTTCTTCGTTGGACGGTTGGACGTAGGTCGTGCGCGACTCCACATGTTCGATGAGCGCAGCCACGCTCGGCTCGATTCGCGACAACATCGGCTTCGGATACACGCCGGTAAACACGATGATGGCGACGAAAGCACCCAGTAACAAACCCTCGCGTAGTCGCAACTCTGCGAATCCCGAATTGGCTTCATCGGGCTCGCCGTGGAACACGCGCTGGTACGCCCACAACAAATACAACGCTGCCAAGACCACTCCCACCGTTCCGACAATGACCCACCAACGTGCCGTATCAAAGGAACCAATCAAAATCAGGAACTCACCGACGAATCCATTGAGTCCCGGCAAACCAATCGATGACAGCATCACCACCATGAAGAACCCCGCGAACACGGGCGCAACGTGTTGCAAGCCACGGAGCTCTGCGATTTGACGTGTATGGCGGCGCTCGTAGATCATTCCGACGAGCAAGAACAATGCGCCAGTCGACACACCATGGTTGACCATCTGCATGACACCACCGGTAACGGCTTGATCGGTCAGCGCAAACGTGCCAAGGACGATGAATCCGAGGTGCGCAACGCTGGAGTAGGCAACGAGGCGCTTCAAGTCGGTCTGCATGGTGGCCGCAATCGCGCCGTACAGAATGCCGATGACCGCCAAGGTATACAACACGGGGCGTGCCCACACGCTGGCCTCGGGAAAGAGGTACACGCCGAAGCGAAGCAATCCATAGGTGCCCATCTTCAACAACACACCGGCAAGAATCACTGAACCGGCCGTCGGTGCTTGGGTGTGCGCATCAGGCAACCAGGTGTGTACGGGAAACAGCGGAACCTTCACGGCAAATGCAACTGCGAATGCAACGAACAGCCACCGGCCTTGTGTAACCGAGAGAGCGCCATTCTCGGCCAACGCCACCAGATCAAAGGTGACCTCACCAAGAGCGCCACGCGACAACAACGCAGTGGCAACGATGCCAACCAACATGAATGCCGATCCAGCCATGGTGAAGAGGAAGAACTTGGTTGCGGCGTACACACGGTCGTCGTAACCCCAACCACCGATGAGGAAATACATCGGCACCAACACGATTTCAAAGAACACGAAGAAGAGGAACAGGTCCAGACTGACGAACGAACCCATCACACCGGCCTGCAAGATGAGCAGCCACGCAAAGTACGGGCGTTCGTCGTGGTGTGGATCGACTCCGGCGATCACCAATGGGAAGAGCACACCCGTGAGCACCACCAAGAACAGCGAGATGCCGTCGATACCGAGATGCCACGAGATTCCCCACTGGGAAATCCATTCATGTCGGGAAACGAACTGAAAGCCGGCATTTGCGGGCTCAAACGCCTGCAACACCCACAAACTCAATGCACCGGTCACCACGCTCGATGTGAGTGCAGCGAGTTTGCCCCACTCCGCGCGCATGCGACCAAAGAACAAGACCGCAGCAGCGCCGAGGAGCGGCACCAACACCAATGAGGTGAGGATCGGAAACTCCAACGTGGATGCACTCGACGACGCAGCAATCATCACGCCAGCCATCCCCGCCATACGAACCATGCCAACAGCACCACGGTGCCCAACGAGAGCATGACGGCATACGCGCGCACGAAACCCGATTGCGAACGACGCACCTGTGTGCCCACTCCCCGTGCCAACGACCCAGCACCATTGACGAGCCCGTCGACGACTCGTGCATCGAACCTGGTGATACCGCGGAATGCTGCAGCGCCAGGACCGCCCACCAAGCGGGCAACGGTGGCGTCGTACCACCACGCGCTCTCCAACACCTTGGGCTCGAGCGCCGGCAATCGACGCTTGGCATAGACGACCACCGACAAAGCAATGCCGGTGAACGCCACCACGATGGCCGCCAACAGCAACAGGTACTTGTTGTCATACGCCCAAGTTCCCTTGATGCTGCGCTCGGCTTCCTCCACGACCGGCTCCAGCCAGTGTTCGAGGAAGTGCAATTTCTTGCTGAACGGCAACTGCATCGCTCCACCAATCACCGACAGCACCGCAAGCACGACGAGCGGAATCAACATCACCTTTGGACTCTCATGAGGTCGAAAATCGCCGTGTGCGCCATGTTCATTGGAGGCATCGTGCCAGCGAGCCTCCCCAAAGAACACCATGATCACCTGGCGCGTCATGTAATACGCCGTGAGCAATGCCGTGACCATTCCCACCGCATAGAGCAAACGGTTGTCGGCGTACACGTACAGCAGAATCTCGTCCTTGGACCAAAATCCCGCAAACGGCGGTACGCCGGCGATGGCCAGCCATCCAATGATGAAGGTAATGGCGGTCACTGGCATCGCAATACGAAGAGCACCCATCTTGCGCATGTCTTGTTCGTGGTGCATGCCATGGATGACGGAGCCAGAGCCGAGGAAGAGAAGCGCCTTGAAGAACGCGTGTGTCACCATGTGGAAGATTGCCGCAACGTACGCACCCGAACCGATTGCAAGGAACATGAAGCCGAGTTGCGACACCGTGGAGTAGGCAAGCACGCGCTTGATGTCGTGCTGAGCCACCGCAATCGATGCAGCGAAGAGTGCAGTCGCTGCACCAACGATGGCGATGGTGTCAGGTACCCATCCGTACGACTCTGCGAGCACCGGGCCCACGCGAGTCATCAAGAACACTCCGGCAGTCACCATCGTTGCCGCGTGTATCAGTGCCGATACCGGCGTTGGGCCCTCCATGGCATCAGGCAACCAGAAGTACAAGGGAAGTTGCGCACTCTTACCGCACGCTCCCACGAACAAGAGAATCGCGATGGCCGAAATCGCCGTTTGCGAAATGGTGCCCTCGTGTGCAGCTTCGTTGATGGCCTTGTACGACACCGACCCCACCGCGGAGAAGGCAACGAACATTGCCGTCATTACTCCCCAGTCGCCGATTCGATTGGTGACGAATGCCTTCTTGCCGGCTACTGCTGCGCTGTTACGTGTATGCCAGAACGAAATGAGGAAGTACGAGCATGCGCCTACACCTTCCCAACCGAGGAAGGTGACCAAGAGATTCTCTCCGAGCACCAACATGAGCATCGAAAAGACGAACAGATTGAGGTACAAGAAGAACTTTGGGAACTTCGGGTCACCATGCATGTAACCAATCGCATAGAGGTGAATGAGTGAACCGATACCGGTCACAAAGAGCGCCATCGTGATGCTCAGTGGATCCGCAAGGAGTGCGAAGTCGATCTGCAAGGCGCCAACCGGAATCCACTGGAACAGTGTCACCACGTGTGAACGCTCCTCGGATGGCATGCCGAGTAGGTCGAAGTACACCGCCACCGTCACCAAGAACGACGTTGCCGTGGCGAACGTTGCCAACCAACCGGCACGTGGCTCGCCAATTCGTGAGCCAAATGCCATGAGCACCGCTCCACCGATGAGGGGCAAGAACGGCACCAGCCAGACGAGGTCCACCATGGCGTTAGCCCTTCAGCTCCGCCATGTCATCGGCCGTTAGCGATGAACGGTTACGCATGATCGCCACGATGATTCCGAGGCCAACCACAACTTCGGCAGCCGCCACCACCAAAACGAAGAACACGATGGATTGGCCGTCAATGTCGGTGAGTTCGCGGGCCAGCGCAACGAACGAAAGATTCACGGCGTTCAACATCAATTCAATGCACATGAACATGATCAGCGGATTCCGACGCACCATTACACCGACTGTTCCAATGACGAACAAGAGGGCGGCAACGATCAGATAGGAAAGCGTCGTTGGTTCGGCCATTACGCATCCCCTGCCGCGCGGCGTCGTGCCAACATCACGGTGCCCACCACTGCAACCACCAACAGCACCGACGTGAGTTCGAATGCAACCACGTAGTCGCCGAAGACGGAGCGTGCGAGCTGCTGGATGTTGGCGTCCCCTCCAGCTGCTTCTGCGGAAGTATCGAGGCCTCCTGCACGCGTGGCAAGGACATCAGCGCCCCGTGCTACGGCAACCACCAAGAGACCGAGCAGACCCAAACCTGCAACTCCAGCCAACCAGCGCTGGGCGACGAGTGGCTCGGCACTGAGGTTCTCTGCTTTGTCGACACCCAACAGCATGATGACGAAGAGGAACAGCACCACGATGGCTCCGGCGTAGACGATGATCTGTACGGCAGCCAAGAAGTACGCCTCCAGTGCCACGAAGTGCACTGCAACACCAAACAGCGTGAGCACCAACGACAGCGCCGCGTGCACGGGATTGCTTCGCGTAATCACGCCGACTGCCCCGATGAGCATCATTGCGCTTGCCAGAACGAAGACGACAAGTTCCATTAGTGCTTCCTGCCCACATCCGCATCGGAGGGAGGAAGAGACGCGGCATCGGCCTGCGCCTGCGAGGCTTCAGCCGGTCTCACGCCGTAGCCACGCTCACCGGCCCATGACACCACGCCGACAAACGATGCATCACCAGCTGGTGCGGTCGCACGCATCCACGCGGAGGTGTGTTGATCCTCCCCTGGCCGCCAGTCTTCCCACGGCAGATGTTGAGGCTTACCATCGTCGCCCACCAGCAGTTCGTTCTTGGTGTAAATCGCATCTTTGCGGTTGGTGAAGGAGAATTCGAACAACTTTGTTTCTGTGATGGCTTCCGTGGGGCATGCCTCCACGCAGAGATCACAGTGGATGCAACGTAGATAGTTGATCTCATAAATCCATCCGAAGCGCTCACCCGGCGAAGTTGGGTTGTCAGGATCGTTGTCGGCGCCACGTACGTGAATGCACTTGGCCGGACACACCGCCGCACAAAGTTCGCAGCCGATGCATTTTTCCATGCCATCTTCGTAACGGTTGAGCACGTGTCGCCCGTGCAGGCGTTCCGGCTTGTCGATCTTCTCGTCCATCGTCGGCGCATTGCGCTTCTTGCGCTTGAACAGACGCCCACCGGAATACTGAGTCGTCACACGGTTCTTGCGACCGTGCTGACGGAACGTCACGAGAAAGCCGCCGAGGTAACCCATTTAGAACTGCGCTCCTTCGCGCTCGCGAGTCCTGTTGCTCATGGAGAATGCGGCTTGCAGTAGTGCGTAACACATTCCAAGTACCACCACCGCTGCTGCCGTCGTGGTGAACACGTTCCACCCTTCGTTGCGAGCCAGGCGTTGAACCGCCAGCAGCATGAACCATGCCAGCGAACCGGGGATGAGCACCTTCCACCCAAGATCCATCAACTGGTCGTAGCGCAAACGTGGCAAGGTGGCGCGGAACCAAACGTAAATGTAGAGGAATACGAGCACCTTTCCGAGCAACCACACCGTGCCTTCCAACCCGTTCGGAATCAACGGGATGTCCAGCGTTACTCCGCCGTACGAGATTGGTTGCGGGCCACCGAAAAACAACGTGACGATCATTGCCGACATCGTGACCGTGTTCATGAACTCCGCGAGGTAAAACAATGCGAAGCGAATCGAGGAATACTCGGTGTTGAAACCTCCCACCAACTCCTGCTCCGCTTCCACCAAGTCGAACGGTGGACGATTGAGTTCGGCGGTTGCCGCAACGAGGAAGATGACGAATGGCACGATGCCGGTGGCCACCACGTGCCAATCGGTCAAGGTTGACTGCGCCGCCACGATGCCGCTCGTTGACAGCGTTCCCGAAATCAGAACGACCGAAGCAAGCGACAAACCAAGCGCCGCTTCATAACTCACCATTTGTGCTGATGCTCGCACGGATCCGAGCAACGGATACTTGGAACCGCTCGACCAGCCAGCCAGCATGATGCCGTACACGGCGATGGACGAAATCGCGAGTGCGAACAGCACCCCAATGTGTGGATCGGCGAGTTGGACGCGCGTTTCGACACCGAACCAAGTGACGATGCCGTCGTTACCGTCACGGTAATCGCCTCCCAGCGGGATGATCGCAAACGACAAGAAAGCCGGGACGAAAGAAAGAAACGGAGCGAGAGCGAACACGAACCTGTCGGAACGGCGAGGCAGCAGGTCCTCTTTGAAAAACAACTTGATTCCGTCGGCGAGTGTCTGCAACAACCCGAAGGGCCCCGCTTTGTTGGGTCCGATGCGATTCTGCATTCCGGCAATCACCTTGCGCTCGAACCACACCATGAGCATGGTGGCCACCAGACCCACGACGAATACCACCAGCACTTTCAGCACCACGATGATGAGAGGCGTCCACAGCACCTCGCCTTCCAGCATCGGGTCGAGGGCGAGCATCACATCACCTCCACCACGACGTCAGTCACTGCCACGTCGTGGCGAATCAGCTGACGAACATCGCTGCCGTGTTGGTTGAACGGAACGAATACAACACCGCGCGAAACCGCATCATCGACCTTCAGCGGCATTACCACCGCGGCTCCGTTTGCAGCCAAGCGCACATCCGCACCTTCGCGAACACCCAATCGTTGCGCATCACCGGGGTTGATATGCACGGCTGCTTCACGAGCGAGCGGCGCAAGCGAAGGACTCTCGCTGGTAGAAATTGCGCGGTCGTACATCAGACGCGCTACGTGTAGGCGGAACTGGTGACTCAGTCTCGTTGCAGCAGAGCGTGGTGCTGCAGTGATTCGAACGGGTGTTGGGTGCGCCACCACCGCTCCCTCGCGGCGAACTGCCTTGGCTTCTGCTGCCGGCGAAAATGCCGACACGGCCGCGGTCATGGCATCGTGCAGCTCTCCGTAAGAGGAGATCCCCAAATCCACTCCAAGTTCCAGTCCGAGCTCGGCGGCGATCATCCAATCCGGTCGCGCGGTGCCTGCAGTTGTGATTTTCTGTGCAACGTCGCTGACACGACCTTCGCAGTTGGTGGTGGTGCCAACCTTCTCGCCGTAGGCCGAGGCAGGCAACAGCACTTCGGCATGTCGCGCCGATTCGGTAACGAAGGTATCCACTGCAATCACATGTTTCACCGCGGCAAACGCACGTCGCACCAAATCGGCATCGGGTACGTCGCTCGCCGGGTCGGCACCAATCAGCACGAGACACTCGACTTTTCCTGCTGCAGCCGCCGAGAGAATCGCATTGGTATCGGCATCCGGGCGTTGTGGAGTCAATCCTGCGGTTACTGCACCGCGCACGTTGCCGCGGCGCACCACGGGCAACACGCGTGCGGCTGGCACGGCGGTCAACACCGCACCCGTCGCCAACAAGGTGAACTCGGGCGACTCCGCCAAATTGCCGCGACCCATCACCACGGTGACGGCACCTCGCAACAGTTGTTCGGCGACTTCCGGCGTAGCCAGCAGTTCGCTCACGACGCGCGGTTGATCGCCTGGATCGTGACGCACCGATTTCCATGCGTACTTGCTCAATCCCGTTGCTCGAGGTGAGACCTCGATGATTCGCGTCGTGCGCTTCTCGGCTGCGTCTCGCAGTCGGAGGTACAACACCGGCAACTCTTCCTTCAGGTCCGGTGCCAGCAATATCACGGTGGGTGAAGCGCACGTCTCGGCAATCGTTGCCTGCGGGAGCGCGAACACTTCGGCGGGCAAGCCATCACCCAACTGCGCATCACGAGCACTGATGCCGAGCATGTCCGCCAGCTTGGCCCAGGCAAATGCATCCTCGTTACTGCCACGTGCACCGCCGATGATGCCGACAGCATCCGGACCTTTGTCGTTCAATACTGTTCGCAAGATTCGTCCAGCGGCATCGAGCGCATTCGACCACGTCGTCTCTGCAAGAGCGCCGTCTTTGCGCATCAACGGTGTGTGTACGCGGTTCTTTGAGTTCACCGATTCAAAATTGAAACGACCACGGTCGCACAACCAGCCCCAGTTGACGGATTCGATGTCGACACCCTGATAACGCACCAACTCATCACGGCTACTTTGCACCACCGTTCGACAGCCGACGCTGCACGAGGTGCAGGTGCTCTCCACTTGCTCCAGATCCCACGGGCGTGCCTTAAATCGGTACGCGCTCGAGGTGAGCGCTCCCACCGGACAGATCTGCACCGTGTTACCCGAGAAGTACGAACTGAATGGTTCATCCGGGAAGGTCATCACCTGGGTGTTGTTGCCTCGGCTCGTGAAGGAAATCAGCGGGTCACCGGCAACTTCGCCAGCAAAACGAGTGCAACGATCACACAGAATGCAGCGCTCACGATCCAAATAGACCAACTCGCTGATGGGAATCGGCTTTTCGTAGTGGCGCTTTTCCTCCACGTAGCGGCTCTCACCAGGGCCATGGGAAAAGGCCTGGTCTTGCAGTGGACACTCGCCGCCTTTGTCGCACACCGGACAATCCAGTGGATGATTTGCCAACAAGAGCTCGAGCACGCCTTCTTGTGCACGTTTGGCGGGTTCCGAAGTTGTGGACACCACTTGACCCTCGGCTACTGGCGTCATGCACGACACCACCAACGCCTTCCCACGAGGTCCTTCCACCTCGACGATGCACTGTCTGCACATGCCTACGGGCGACATGCGTGGGTGATAGCAGAAGTGCGGCACGAAGGAGCCCGACTGCTCGCAAGCAGTGATGAGCAACTCACCGGGCTTGGCTTCGACGGAGCGACCGTCAACCGTGAGGCTGACCGTGGTTTTTGGAGCAGTGGTATCGGTCATGATCGCTTAGGAATGGCTCACGAGATGTGTTGCAAAGGGAGACTCGACGCCGTCGATTGGACGACCGTGTTCGATGTAGTGCTCGAACTCGTGTCGGAAGCGACGCACCGCCGACGCAATGGGTGACACCGCCGATGGTCCGAGTGGACAAATCGTCGTCTGGCGTGGCGGCCATGCGATTCCTGGGCTGATGCTTTCGCTGACTTCGAACAACAAGTCGATGTCTTCCGCCCGACCGTGACCGTCCAACATTCGCTTCAGAACGCGCTCCAACCACGTGGTGCCCTCGCGGCACGGTGTGCACTTGCCGCAGGACTCGCGCGCAAAGAAGCGAACGATGCGCCAGCATGCAGCCACCATGTCGGTGGTCTGATCCATCGCCACGATTGCGCCAGACCCGAGCATCGATCCGGCCTTGTCAACCGTCGGCTTGTCGAGCGCCATGTCCAGGTGCTCGGGGAAGAACCACATCGCCGATGCGCCACCGGGGATGAATGCCTTGATCGAACCACCGTTGCGAATTCCGCCGCAGTACTCGGGCGCTTCGAACAACATGCGGAACGTAGTAACGCCGTTGGGTACCTCGAACACGCCCGGCTTGTTGACGTGACCGCTCACTGCGAACATGCGCATCCCGGTTGAAGTCGGAGCCCCGATGGACTTGAAGTCACTTCCGCCCTTGCCAACGATGTACGGAACATTGGCGAGAGTTTCGACGTTGTTCACGATCGTTGGCTGCATGTACAGCCCCTTCACTGCGGGGAAGAACGGTGGCTTCAATCGAGGCATGCCTCGCTCCCCTTCGAGACTCTCGATCAATGCGGTTTCTTCGCCCACGATGTAGGCGCCGGCGCCCCAGGTCAGGGTGACATCCACGGAAAAGTTGCTGCCACAGATGTTCTTGCCCACCATGTTGTTGGCGTACGCGTCATTGAGCGCCTGGGCCAAACGCTCTTGCGCGTGAGCCATCTCACCACGGACGTAGAGAAACGCTTGCGACGCATTCAACGCATAACACGCAATGACGATGCCTTCGATCAACTGGTGTGGATCGCGCTCCATGAGCAGACGATCCTTGTACGTGCCGGGCTCGCTCTCGTCCCCGTTGATCACCAGATAACGCGGGTGCACGCCTGCCGGGAGAAAACCCCACTTGGTGCCGGCAGGAAATCCCGCACCACCACGTCCCTGAATTTCAGCCGCCTTCACTTCGTCGTGCACTTGCTGCGGCGTCATGCTGCTTACCGCTTTTCGCAATGACACGTAGCCACCCGTTCGCACGTAACCGGCATACGTGTGTCCATCGGCAAGTTCGAAGCGCGAGGTAATGACCTTTGGGCCTGTTGGAACGCTCATCGGGCATCCACCTGTGCTTGTTCCTCCACTCCACGGTTGCTCCACGCTTCCGTCGTGGCCTGTCGCACTGCGGCCAACGTGCCGTGCGGTGGAACCTCCCCGGACAACTTTCCACTCTCCAATTCGGTGATGAGCGCATCGAACGACTCCGGCGTCACCTTGTATCGGTAGCGATAGTTCACCTGGAGCGCCGGCGCTTCGGTGCAGGCCGCGATACATTCCACATCTTCGATGGTGAACAGGCCGTCCTCCGTGGTGCCACCCGACTTGATGCCCAGCCGCTCCTCAGCATGGTGCAGGAGATTCCAAGCGCCGACCAACTGGCAGGAAATATTGGTGCAGATGTTGATGCAGTATTTCCCCACCGGATGGAACTTGAACATTTCATAGAAGCTCGCGGTGCCATACACCTCGGCCGGTGCGAGATCCAACAACTCGGCAATGTGCACCATGGCGTCCTGCGCCACGTATCCGTCTTGCTCCTGCGCCAAATGCAGCAGCGGAATGAGCGCGGACTTCTTGCGCGGGAATCGCGCGATGATTTCCTTTGCGGTGACGACGCGTTCGTCGGTGAGGCGACTCATCGATCCACTTCTCCAAGTACGGGGTCAATCGAGGAAATCACGGCAACAGCGTCGGCAACCAGTCCGCCACGCATCATGTGCGGGAGGCACTGCACGTTGACGAAGCTCGGCGCACGCACGTGCATTCGATACGGCACCGACGAACCATCGCTGGCGATGTAACAACCAATTTCGCCGCGTGGCGATTCGATTGCCACGTACACCTCACCTTCCGGAACCTTGAAACCCTCGGTGAAGATCTTGAAGTGGTGGATCAGCGCTTCCATCGACTCATCGATGCGTCCACGTGGTGGCGGAGTGACCTTCTTGTTTTGGATTCGATAGTCACCCGTGGGCATCTTGTCGAGAATCTGTCGTACGATCCGCATCGATTCGCGAATTTCCTGCAATCGAATTGCGTACCTGTCATAGGCGTCGCCGTGCATACCGACCACCACATCGAAATCGACGTCGCGGTACTTGAGATACGGCATGTCTTTTCGTAGATCCCAAGCAACCCCGGTTGAGCGGAGGATCGGACCGGTCGCAGCCAACGCAATCGCTTCGCTTTGAGTGATGACTCCGACTCCCTGCAGACGCTCTCGCCAGATCGGCTGGCCGGTCATCAACACCTCGTACTCCGCCAAGCGATCGGGCAACATCTCCAAGAGGTGCAGCACATCATCACGCCAACCTGCCGGCAAGTCCGCAGCCAATCCGCCGGGACGAATGAAATTGTGATTCATGCGCAATCCAGTGACCTTCTGGAAAAAACGCAGCACTTCTTCACGCTCGCGCCAGCCGTACAGCATCATCGAGACGGCACCAAGATCCATTCCGTTGGTCGCCATGAACAACAGGTGGCTGCTCATACGGTTGAGCTCCGACAGCAACATGCGCATCCATTGCGCACGCTCCGGAATGTCGCCATCGATGCCGAGCAACTTCTCGGTTGCCATCGAGAACACCAACTCGTTGTTGAGTGGCGACAAGTAGTCCATGCGCGTCACGTTGGTGCCGCCCTGCATATAGGTGAGCGACTCCCCGGTCTTTTCCATGCCGGTATGGAGGTACCCAATCACTGGTTTACAACGCAAAACGGTTTCGCCCTGCAACTCCAGCATCAAACGCAACACGCCGTGGGTGCTCGGGTGTTGCGGACCCATGTTGATGATCATCGACTGGTCTTCGCCCACGTCAGTCGCCACGTCTGCGAGTGCTGCGGCGGCCGATTCGCTCATGCGAAGTACTGCGCCCGCTTCGCGCATCAAAGCCTTCTGGGAAATGTCGGCGCGCGACTGAAGCTCTTGGCCGCCTTCGCCGGTTGCAGCGCCGGCCGAACCGATCGGGGCACCAGCCGACACCATTGCAGAATCATCCGCCGTGCGCTGGTCGAGTGTCGTCATGACGCTGCACCCTTGAACTGCACGGGAATACGTCCCTGCGAGTAGTCCTTGCGCAAGGGATGACCGTCCCAGTCCTCGGGCATGAGGATGCGAGTGAGGTCGGGGTGACCATCAAAGACGATGCCGAACATGTCGAACACTTCGCGCTCCATCGCTTCGGTGCTGGGATGAACGTCGAACAACGAAGGAATCGACTCCCCCTCGGCAACTTGCACTCGTACCCGCACACGCTCACGCTTGGAAATGGACAGGAGGTTGATCACCAACTCGAATCGTTGCGCCACCACATCACCCGGAACCGATCGGTTGGCATGCAGCAAGTAATCCACCGCAGTGAGATCCACACACATGGTGAAGCCGTCTGCATACAACTGCGTGACGGTGGATATGTAATCGGACGCAGTCACGAACATCACCGTCTGTCCGCGCGAATCGGTCATGACTTATCGTCGCTCCAGCGCTACCGGGGTGGTGATGCCGGCAGGAATCTCTTGAATATGGACATTCGCGCCGGCACCCGTTGCTGCACGACGATGCATGATTTCACCATCTTCGATCAACTGGTGGAGAGTTTCAATTGCGTGAATGAGCGTTTCTGGTGTTGGTGGACAACCCGGCGCGTACACATCCACCGGCACCACTTGATCGACGCCTTGCACGATCGCATAGTTGTTGAACATTCCACCGCTTGATGCACACACCCCCATCGAAATCACCCACTTGGGCTCCATCATCTGGTCGTATACCTGTCGCAGGACTGGCGCCATCTTTTGGCTCACGCGCCCTGCAACGATCATGATGTCGGCCTGACGCGGCGACGCACGAAACACTTCCATACCGAATCGCGCAAGGTCGTAGTGCGGGGCGCCGGTTCCCATCATCTCGATGGCGCAACACGCCAATCCAAACGTGGCTCCCCAACTCGATCGGGAACGAGACCACTTCACCAGGTCTTCGACTCGACCCGTCAAGAAATTGTGCTTGATGCCCCCCAAGCCGTTGTCGAGCACATCACGGACTGCGCTCATGCTGCACCAACCTGATAGTCGGCTGGTGCCGAGCGACCATCCAAGCCCACGACCTTGACTCCGGCTGCAGCAACAGGGGAAGCATTCACATCGGCAACAGGGAGTTCCTTCTTGAGAGGCCCCCACGCCAATGCACCGCGCGCCACGACGTACACGAAGGCCACGAAAAACACGGCACTGAAGGCGAACATCTCCCAGAAGCCGAACGCGCCGAGTGCCTCGTGCGCAACCGCATACGGATACGCAAAGATGATCTCGATGTCGAACATGATGAACAACATCGCCACGATGTAGAACGACACCGGGAAACGCTCGGGTGATTCGCGGCTCGGCACGATGCCGCACTCATAAGGTGCATCCTTGGCGGTATTGGGGCGTCGTGGTGCCAGCAGCTTCGATGCAACCAGGCTCAGCACACCAAACACCACTGCAAGAACCGTGAGCACGACGATCGGGAGGTATTGATTCATCGCCGATTCGCCCGCAGGGCTCAGACCTTCTCGAGCTCGCGCGCTGCTGCGAGATTCTCGCGCAACATCAAATCTCGACGATGCAACAGCCAACACAAGATGATGAACACCACGAGCGAGCCCAATGTGATCAACATTGCGGGCTGACGCTTGTTGCCAAGATCACGAATCATGTAGACGTACCTACGGTCTTGGGATTCGTCGATCTTGGGTCGTGCCGGTGCGCGACCTGGCTCGACACGCTGCGGAACGACGGGCGCGACTTCCACCAAGGCATATCTCGGTTCGTGGAAGAAGGCCACGAAGTCGAGTGCGTCATTGATCTTTGGCCAACGCTCTCCGCCACGATCGAAAACGGCGACCGAAACGAACTCACCTGCGGCGAATTCGTCGGCCTGGTTGATCAGAATTTCATCCGACGACGCCACTGCTTGTCCGCGTTGCGGGTCGGCTTCGTCCAGCAAACGCCAGCCTTCTTCGGTGAGGGCAGTGGCGACCGCATCGGCATTCTCTTGCGCGGTTCCCGTCAACTTGAGTGGCTGTTCGAGGATTTCCACCTGCTGCAACAACTCACCGTCACGGACGATGGTCGCGGGCTCCGCAGGTTTCCACGACGGCTCGCGACCTTTCAGACCAATCCCGTACGTCCACCAGATGATTCCCATCGCCACCATCCAGCCGAACAGCCCGGCAAGCACCACGAGGAAGCCGAGCCGCGCACCCATGTTGGTGCCCACCACGAGATACGTTCCGCCAATCAACACCACCACCGAAATTAAGACCACCACATAGCCGCGTAACTGCGGCTGCCAATTGATGGCCAACATCGACAACAACTGCATCACAAGCCTCGCACGTATTCCACGACGGCTTTGATTTGTTCGGGCGTCAACATGCCGCCGAAGCCAGGCATGCGTCCACCTCCTTGACCCTGCTCGCCGTATTTCTTGCCGTATTCACTACCGGCAGCAATGAATGCGATCATGTCGTCTTGGTTCGGGAACTGACGGATGGTGGACCCACCGGTGAGGTTGGGCCCGAACGCACCGCCGCCAGTGATCTGTGGTTCGCCGTACGACCAACCCTTGGTGTGGCATCGAGCGCATGAGTAGCTCCCGGCGCCGAGATCCAAATTGAAGAGTGCTTCACCCAACGATGCATAGGTACCCGCTGCAACGAGACGTTCTGCCTCAGCCTGAATTTCATCCTGGTTCTTCTTCGCCAAAGTGCCACCATCGCACATCTTTGCGTCGGCATCGGGTGATGCACAGTTCTCGCGCGGAACCTGAATGCTCTTCAGATAGTCGAGCACCGTTTGAATCTGTTGTTCGTTCATTGGCCCACCACCGACCAAACCCCATGCCGACATCGGCGAGAACGGGCGACCGTAATTGAGGATGAATCGCACTTCTTCCTCGCTGTAGCGCAGGTAGATGTTGTTGATTGCCGGAGCCTTCCAGTTCACGGCTTTCACTTCGCCGGTCTTCGGATCCGTCACCGCATACGACGCGACACCGCCACCACCGTTCATGCCTCCGTGGCAACCCGCGCAATTGAAGCCACCTTCGGCCGTCGCGGCGAACAAACCGCTGCCCCACGTTTCGAACTTGTGGACGAAGTCCTTCTCCGCACCGGCCTGACGACCAGGTTCCAGAATCCAGTAGAGCGGCAACGTCACCGTGATGATGGCCAGAAAGACCAGACCTAGCAACTGTGTTCGTTCGAGCTTTTTACCTTCGAGGATTTCGTCGTCGTAGTACGGCTTGCGGTTGGCCGCCAGCTCGATTTCGGATCCGATTTCGGCACGGCTGGATCGAATATTGAAGAACGCATAAAGCGCCCAGCCTCCAAGGGCGACGACGAGCGCAATCCATGCGAGCGTGGTGGTGACGTCGGCAAATACGGGTGTCATGAGAAGTTAGTGACTTCCCCCACCCACACAGTGCGGGCCTTCGGCTTCTTGACCTGTGGTGTTGGTGCCGATTGCCGGCCCACCGAACACTGCACCGGTATCGATGACGACGTTGCCATTGTTGATCGAGACAGCGAAGCGATCCATGCCTCGTGGTGCCGGGCCGCCCTTCTTTTCACCCACGCGGTTGAACTGCGAACCGTGACATGGACACTCGAACCACTGCGATGTCGCACAGGTGGGCACGCGGCAGCCGAGGTGCGGGCACTTCTGATACAACGCCACGATTCCTGACGACATTCCGGCGAACACCGGTGCCTGACCTGCATACACCGCTTCGGCCTTTGCCAACGACTCTTTCGGATACTCGGTGACCCACGCACGCGCTTCCGGCAAATACAAGAAGCCTTTGTTCGAGCGAATCCCCGCAACGATGTCGTCAAGTTTGCCGGCGTTGATCTTGGAACCAAAACCGCCTTCAGCACCCTTCCACAGATACCCGATGACGGCAGCACCGAAGCCCCCGAGGCCGGCGCTCATCAAGGTGAACGTCGCACGATTGAAGAACTGTCGACGAGACACACCGATGACTTCCGGATCTGGTGGTGACCATGGGGCAACCGCGACACTGGCCGGTACTGCCAACTCGGTGCTACGCGACGCGACGGCTTCACGTTCGTACTGCTTGCCGGTGACGGCACGCTCGGCGGATTCGTCACGTGAACGCGTCTCGCGCGAGAGCACTCCGGTGGTTTCACGGCGACGCGACGCAGTCAGCAGGACGATGGCAGCCAGCACCGCGAGAACGGCACCAGCGATGATGAGTGTGGTGGTGGTGTTCATGATCTAGAGCTCGAAGAAGATTCCGTCGCGCCACGGAAATGTGAAGTTGTAGCCCGGACCGCGGAAGAACGAGCTGATGATGGTGAGAACCGCCCAGAACATCATGTGAACGGTCATCAGGCTGGTGATGAACTTACGATCTTCTGGCTTGTTCGATGCGTTGCGATCCAGGTACGGTGCAAAAATCAACAGGATGATTCCCATACCGGGAATGGTGACACCCGCGATCATCGGGTGGAACATCGTGAGCAGTTCTTGCAAACCCATGAAGTACCAGGGCGCTTTGGATGGGTTGGGAGTTTGGTTGAAGTTTGCGGCTTGCAACAGTGGTGCGTTCACGAACCACGAAAACATGAACGTAAAGGCCGTGCACGCCAGTGCCGCAACGAATTCGATGGAGAGCAGGTGCGGCCACACGTGCACCTTGTCGACTGGAACGGCTTTGACGTCCTGAATCGAGCCTGATTTCACCACGGTGAGCAACCGCTGGGTGTGTCCACCGGGGCCTGCACCAACCGGTACGCCACCGGCAACGGGTGCTGCCACCACGGGAGACGCGGGTGCGTCCTTCACGGCAACTCCGCCACCGGCACGGGCGGCCTTGCTGCGCTCCAGCAACTCGGCAGGAATGCGCGAGGTTCCCTCGCCAGCCGAGGATCCGTCACCAGCAGGGGCTTCGGCAGACTTCTCGCGCGCGGCCTTGGCGCGCTTCAGAAGGTGTTCTGGAATTTCCGTCATCGTTGCACCTGCCTTTGCATCACAGCGGTCCTGAGATTCCGCCGTCCTTGCGGACGCGCCAGAAGTGGATTGCCAAGAAAATCACCGTCACGAACGGGAACAACAATACGTGCAGCACGTACCAGCGCAGCAATGTTTCTGCGCCAATCTCGGTTCCACCGAGGAGTACGAATCGCACCTGCGAACCGATGATCGGCGAATAGCCCATCATGTTGGTGCCGACGGTGACCGCCCACAGTGCCAACTGGTCCCATGGGAGGAGGTAGCCGGTGAACGACAACAGCAGCGTGAGCGTCAGCAGGATGACGCCGACCACCCAGTTGAACTCGCGTGGTGCCTTGTAAGCGCCGTGGTAGAACACGCGCGCCATGTGCAGAAACACCGACAACACCATGAGGTGTGCACCCCAACGATGCATATTGCGCACCATCAGACCGAATGTCACCGACGTGTGCAGCGACTGAATGTCGTCCCACGCGTTGGCGGCAGCAGGACGATAGAAGAACATCAGGAAAATGCCGGTAATGGTGAGCAGGATGAACAAGAAGAAGGACAAGCCACCGAGACACAGCGTGTAGCTCACCTTCACCGCATGACGCTTCACCTTCACTGGGTGGAGGTGGTACAGCACGGAGTTCATCACGACGTACGAGCGGTTGCGTGGTGAGTCCGTATAGCCCTTGCGGAAGATCGAGCCCGGTCGGAAAATGGAACTCCAGGCCTGACTGCCCTGCACCTGCTCGCCAACCTTGGCGAGTCGCTCTTTCAGTGTTGGTCGTGGTGTTTCGTCAACGATGCTCGACATATCTCCTCCTTAGAACCTCATGCCGTAGGCGTAGCCGTGGTTGTTGGTGCGCGCATGCGGGTCGCCAGTTGCCGGAGCAACTCCCACTTTGCCCAGCACGATGACTCCCGTTGGACAACGATCGACGCACAGCGCGCAACGCGTGCAGATGTCGTCGTCGATGACGAACACCACATGATCGGTCGGGTCGGCACCAGGCAACTCGGTGCCCTGGGAGTCGACCACGGCGGTTGGATTCACCATGTGAATGCACTTCCACGGGCAGATGTCCACGCACCCTTCGCACATGATGCATTCGCTCTGATCGATGTGAATGAACTGCTTGGGCTTCACGGCCTTGTTGAGGTAGTCGGCGTCGACTTCAACGAGCGTGTACTCGTCGGTGAACGGCATCATCGGCGGATTGGCGTCGGTACGTGTCATCGCGCTATGCCTTCTTCACCAGCGGTCGGCCGTACGTACTACTTGGCAGCTCAACTGGCTTCACTTCGCCGCGCTTCTGCCACCACACGAAGAGATAAATGAAGAGTCCGATGTAGATGCCGTGAATCACCAGCACCACGATGTCTCGTAGCGCTTCGTAACTGACGGTGAACGGGAATGGCCCACCAAATTCCTGCGGCTTCAGGATGTCGAACGGTCCGAAGATCAGTTTGTCCTTGCGCCAGCCCAACTCTTTGTCGGCATGGTCGATCCACTGATGCGGCACGACTCCGAAGGCAAGAAAGATGACGAAGAATGCATACGCACTTCCGAACATTGCTTCGCCCCACGTGGCCTTGCGATCAACCGGACGACGCTTGCCGACGACAACCACCAGATACGCCAAAAGGTTGGTGGCAACAAATGAAAAGAGGAATGCCTGATTCATGCCGGGCCATCGGAGGATGTCGACTGCGATCATGCGAATGTGGTCTCTTTCGGATGGTATGCCGTGGTGAAGAACCACGAGGAAGCCTAGTCTTCGGCCTTCCCAAGGGCTCGCCCTTCCCCTGCATTGAGCTGTGACGGCTACTGCAGAGTTCCTCCTCGCGTGGTTGGACGTCGTGCGTTCGTGCAAATAACAGCAGACGTCAAGAGGCGATTAGTCTTGCCACGGGCATGTTTGTCGAAACCGCGTTCACTGGAGCATCACGTTGACGGAAATACCCGACTATCTCCTGAAGCGATCCAAGGATCGCCGTGCAGTGCTCTCTGGAGGAACACCTTCGGCTGAACCAAGCGCATCGAAAGAAGTCGCAAAGACATCGACATCGTCTGCTGCGCCCGCACTTGCCGCAGAAGTGGCGCCAGCTCTGCCACCAAAACCAGATCCTGCCTATGTCGTCGCAGCAAAGACTCGCAAGAAAATTCCGTTCTGGGCGATGGCCACCCTCAGTTTGTTGCCGGTGTGGGCATTCATCTATCTCTTGGCGGTGAGCCCACAAGAACGCGAGGCAACTGGTCCAATGGCCATTGGTGAAGCGGTGTACGGAGCATGTGCGAGCTGCCATGGTGCCGCAGGTCAAGGTGGCGCTGGCCGTGTCTTGCACGAGGGCGAAGTGTTGAAGACCTTCCCGCACATCGAGGACATGCTGAACTACGTCTACACCGGGAGTCAGCCCTTTGTTTCTGCTGGCCTTGCCGTGTACGGCAATCCGGATCGTGAGGGTGGCGCACACGCACCACTTTCCTACAACGGCAACGCCATGCCGGCACAAGGCGAATCGTGGGGTGGCGGTCTGACCAACTACGAAATCCTGGGCGTGGTGTGCCACGAGCGTTACGCCATCGGTGGTGCCGACCCCAAGAGCGAACAGTGGGCAGCCGAATATGCGACGTGGTGCTCGGAGGATTCGGAGATCTTTGCCGCACTCGAATCCGGCACGGTCGACTTTGACACCCTCGCCGAGACCTTCTCCATGCTGGAGACTCCACCGCGCGAAGTGGGCACCCAGGCCCGCCCCAGCAACAAATAATCGCCTGACGCCCCAGGCTTCCTCGACACACCATCGCACCTGGTGCTAACTCGGCAACAACGACGTAGTCACGTGCCACATCGCTGGGTCGGCGTCCCAGCCATTCCACTCTTTACGCTGAAGGCATCATGGATGTAACCGACGTAGGTGCGCTGCAAACTCGTGACACCGATGTATTGGTCATCGGCGGTGGTCCGGCCGGTGCCGCAATGGGGTATTGGATGTCTCAACACGGGAACTCGGTCACCGTGGTCGAGCGGAAACACTTTCCACGCGAAAAGACGTGCGGTGACGGACTCACGCCTCGAGCAGTGAAACAACTCGACGACATGGGCTTGGGCGAACGCCTCAAGCAGTTTCATCGCTACGAGGGCCTCCGTGCCACTGCGCACGGAAAAGAACTCGAGCTCCAATGGCCCACTCATCCCATCTATCCGCGTCATGGTTACGTCGTGCGCCGACGCGAACTCGATGCCATGGTGGCTTTCAACGCCGAGACATCCGGTGCCACGTTGCTGCAGGGTCATGAAGCCGTCGAACCGCTCATGGAGAAGGGTTGTGTACGCGGGGCGGTCATCAACGACCTCGACAACAACCGTCAGGTTGCGATTCGCGCGTCCTACGTGGTGATTGCCGATGGCGCAAACAGCCGTTTCGGCCGTTCACTCGGCACCGCACGAACCAAGACGTGGCCGTACGGAACTGCCATTCGCACGTACTGGGCGAGTCCGCGACACAACGAACCGTGGATCGAATCGGCGCTCGACGTACAGGATCGAAGCGGAAACTCCATGCCGGGTTATGGATGGATCTTCCCCGTTGGCGACGGCACCATCAACGTAGGCGTTGGATTGCTCTCGACGTTCAAGAAGTTCAAGGACGTCAACACCACACACTTGTTGGACTCTTACGCCCACATGATCGCCGAACGTTGGGAGATCGATCCTGCCTCACCGGAATGTCGCGCAACCAGCGGAAAGATTCCGATGGGCGGCTCAGTCTTTCCAAAAATGGGCCCCACCCACTTGGTAATTGGTGATGCTGCCGGCAGCGTGAATCCGTTCAACGGCGAAGGTATCGACTACGCGTACGAAACCGCCCGCATGGCCGCCAGCGTGCTGCATGATGCGCTCCGAAGTGGCGATGCATCGGCGTTGCAGCAATACCCCGAAATGCTCGACGCTGAATACGGTCAGTACTTCAAAGTTGCACGGCTCTTTGCCCGAGTCATCGGTCGGCCGGCACTGATGCGCGAGTTGTCACGCGTCGGCATCCACAGCCGCACCCTGATGGAATGGGTGTTGCGCATCATGGCCAACCTGTTGCGACCCGACGAAAAGGGTCCTGCTGAAGTTGCCTACGCGATGGCGGCACGAATCGTACGTCTCGCACCAAACGCCTGACGTACGGGTCAGCTGGCGCAGATCACTTCAACGACTTCGTCGCGATCAAGATCAAGCACCGTGGTGATTCCGGTCGTGGAATACGAGTCGATGAATGCTCGCAGTGTTGGTGAACGTTGTGCGCCTGCACATGTACGAACGACTCCATTGGCGAGCGGAATGTGCCACCCATTCTCCAACACCCCCGTATCTCCCCCATCCACCATGTCCACGATGGTGGGAAGGGCCAGCGTTCGCGAAGCGGGTCCGTTTGCATTGACGAGCGCGTACCACACGATTCCATCACCCAGCAGATCGGCGAGCAACACACAGGCTGCCGGCGTCGTGCGATCCGTGCAGTCGATTTCCCCTGGAGTGTCTCGCACGATGTTGATGGTCCGACCATCGTCCAATGCAAGAGTGGCGGAGCCAACCGTGATTCCCTCGATCGCTGCGAACGCCTCACTTGATTGGATCGTCATTACCGAGGCGACGGCATCGATTCGACGTTGCGAAGGCTGCGTCGACGAGTCGTCAACACCGCGCGGCCCACGACTGGTGATCAACTGCACCACGGTCGCAAGCACCAACAAGGCCCCGATTGCAGCCCAGGTACGCCATGACAACAACTGACGCATCACTCGTCACACTACGACGACATCTACGCTGGTAGCACACATGCATCCGGAGCTTGAGCGACTTCAGAAAGATTTTGGCTGGAAACCAGAAACTGTCGCCACATGGAACGAAGAGTTACAGATCTGGGATGACCCCCTCCGAGTACCCGACAGGTCCGTATACCTCGACGAAACCTGGCGGTCTACGGACGCACTCCTGGACGACAGCTGGTGGTACCGAACTCGAAACCTCATCATCCTCCGGGTTCTCGAGGGGACTCGCCTGGACGGGGCCACCTGGGATGTCGGTGGCGGCACTGGAGTGGTCTCTCGATTCCTTGCGACACATCATCACTCGATAATCGGGGTCGAGCCATCGCGAGCGGGCGCTGTACTCACTGCTCAACGTGGTGTTCAATCCTTCTGCTCCGCACTCGAGGATTTGCGACTCCCGACCGAGTCGCTCAAAGCCATCTCGCTCTTTGACGTCCTCGAGCATGTCGATGATCGACCCAACACCCTGCGCGAAATTCATCGAGTATTGGCAAGGGACGGAGTACTTATCCTCACCTTGCCTGCACTCACATCACTGTGGAGCCAGTTTGATGTTGACGGCGGACACCATATTCGCTACAACAAGCGCACCATCGCTAGGGAGCTGCAGGCACACGGATTCGAGGTGGAGAGACTCGGCTACTTCTTCTCGCTCACGGTCATTCCGTTGTACTTCTTGCGAGCACTGCCATATCGACTCGGATTCCGAAAAGCAGTCGCAACCGAAGCGACCCTGGGGGCCAGCGGTGGAATAGCTGGCAAAATTGCGTCGTGGATTGAGCGAACAATCGCATTGAGAACGCCGGTGGGCTCGAGCTTGTTGGTAATCGCCCGAAAACGGTAACTAGACCGTGACGCGGGTTGGTTGCGTTGCGCCCTGACTACGAATCTGCTCGTGGTAACCGAGAATCTGCAACTCCACGCCAAGATCCACGTTGCGCACCGTCACACCCTTCGGGGCGGTCAGAACCACCGGCGCAAAGTTCAACAATGATCCGATTCCGGCAGCGATGAGATCATCTGCCACCGACTGTGCCGCGGTGGAAGGCACGGCGAGCACACCGATGTGTACGCCATTGGCGCGTACGAAGTCCTTCAGCTCATCGAGGTTGCGTACCACAAGCTCACCTACTCGCGTTCCAACCTTGCGTGGGTCGACGTCGAAGATTGCCACGACCGGAAATCCACGCGACGTGAATCCTCCATTGACGGTGATGGCAGATCCGAGGTTGCCGGCGCCGACCACGATGGTCTTCCACTGCGAGAGCAGCCCGAGTTCACGTTTGATTTGGTAAATGAGAAAGGTCACCTCGTACCCCACGCCACGCGTGCCGTAGGTACCGAGGTACGACAAGTCCTTTCGCACCTTTGCCGCATTCACGTTGGCAAGTGCCGCAAGTTGATCGCTCGACACCTGAGTGGTCTCCGTCAATTGCAGGTCCGTGAGAATCTGCAGGTACACCGGCAAACGATTCACTGCCGCACTCGGAATTCGACGCCGACGTGGAGATGCAGTGTTGTCGTCGATGTGCTTCTGTGTCGCTGTATTGAGAGCGGTCATGACTCAAGGGTACGGCGCTTGCGCATAGTTTCACTAGCCGTTTTCGCGGGAGTGTCCGATGCCACCTTGCGTACGGATACTCCATGTTCTGCAACGGCGAACCGGGATGCCGCCGAGTTCCCTAGCCTGCTCTCTTCGTGGACCGTCTCACCATCTCGCTTGCTGCGTTCGCGAGTCTGGTGGCCCTGACGTTCGCTCTCGTCACCGCCGATCGTTGGCATCGACGTCGTCTCACTCACCACGGCGCGTGGGCGATTGCGATGGCACTCTTTTTCGTCGGATCGTTTGCCTTGTGGTGGGCCACGGCGACGGGTTGGTCGAACGGAGTCTTCCGCGTGTTCTTCACCGCTGGAGCAGTACTGAACGTTGCGTGGCTTGCACTCGGCTCCGTCGCACTGCTCGCCGGCGATCGCATTGCGCGACCTCTCCGCGCAGTATTGGCACTGCTCAGCGCATTTGCAGTCGGAGTGATGACGGTGGCACCTACCACTGCGCCATTTGTTTCCGAGGAGTTTCCCCGAGCACGTGACCACTTTGGGATTCTTCCCCGCATGTTGGCCGCAGTCGGCTCCGGGGTTCCCGCTCTGATTATCATCATCGGAGCACTGTGGTCGGTGGCGCGGTTGCTCAGTGGTCGGACTCCAGCCGTCGGTGGTGCTCGCCGGGCAGGTCTCGTGACTCCAGGGAGATTGGTGGTCAGCAACGTGCTCATCGCGTTGGGCACACTCGTGCTGTCGGCAAGTGGCTCGCTCGCTGGCCGTCTTGGTGAGGAGCGCGCCTTTACCATCACCTTGTCCGTCGGTGTTGTCGTGCTGTTCGTGGGTTTCCTCGTCCCGAGCGCTCGGGGTGGTGCTCACCTCGCAGCGAGTCCCGCCAAAGCTCGAGCGACTTAACGCAGGGCGCGGCGCAACACCTTGCCCGTCGCACCCACGGGAAGTTGCGGAACGAACAACACCTTGGTCGGACACTTGTAGCGCGCCAGACGAGCACGACAGTGATCGATCAACGCATCTTCGTCCAACTGCGCCCCGACGCGCAGTACCACGTATGCGCGCACGCTCTCACCGGTGTGCGGATGTTCGACACCAACGACGGCAGCTTGCGCAACACTCGCGTGTTCGAGGAGTGCTTCCTCCACTTCGGCTGGAAACACGTTGAAGCCGGAAACGATGATCAAGTCCTTCGCACGATCAACCAGGTACAGAAAACCATCATCGTCGATCACGGCAACGTCACCGGTCCGCAGCCAGCCATCGGGCGTGACCGCTCGCGCCGTTGCCTGTGGATCCTCGAAGTAACCGCGAAACACGTTCGGACCGCGCACCAAGATCTCGCCGGCATCTCCCCGAAGCGTGTTGTCGCCGTTGTCATCCACCAGCCGCACTTCGACTCCGGGCAACACGCGACCGATGGAACCAATCTTTGTGAGCGCAGTGGCTTTGTCCACGTCGGTAGTAGTGGTGACGACGGGTGAGCATTCGGTGAGGCCGTAGCCCTCCGTCACCAGGAGTCCGAACCGCTCGTACAGCGCTCTGGTGGTGTGTTCGGGCATTTTTGCGGCACCCGTGAGTGCAGTGCGGACGCTTGCGAACGTATCTTTGGGCAAATTCGGCATCTGTTCGAACGCCATCCACAACGGTGGCGCACCCGGGATGAGCGTCACTTTGCGGTCGCGAATGGTTTCAATGGCGGTCATTGGATCGAAACGCTCCACCAACACGATTGCCGACCCGCGCAGGAGCGAATACGCAAGCACCACATTCAGACCAAAGATGTGGAAAAGCGGTAATACGCCGTACACCACGTCGGTGCCGTCGAGTTTTCGAACCTGCGCCAGCTGCTCCAGATTTGAGTGGAGGTTGCCGTGCGACAGCATCGCTGCCTTCGGTGAGCCGGCGGTGCCACTGGTGAACAACATGATGGCCAGGTCGTCGGCTTGCACGTCCACCACGGGTGCTGCTGGTTTGGTGAGAAGATCAGCGAAGTGAACGGCGCCCGGCACATCGCCGGATGTCGTGATGACGTGCGCAAGATGAGGAAGCGAATCGCGATCCACCTGCGACCACCCGGCAGCTGCGGACGGTGCAATCACCACCGCTCGCGCACCTACCACGCCGAGCTCGCGCTGCAGTTCGGGAGCCGGAGCCGTCGGATTCAGTGGGACACAAACGATGCCGCGCCCCAAGCAGGCGAAATACGCGACGACAAATTCGACCGTATTGCCACACAAGAGCGCCACCCGATCGCCTCGACCAACGCCCATGGCAGCGAGTGCTCCGCGCATTCCAGCGACGTGTTCGCGCAGTTCACCGTACGTCGTGGTGTTTCCACGACTGATGAGGGCAGGTGCGGTTGCCGGATGACCTTCGAGCAGCGTTGCAAGATTCATCCGTTCACCCCGTATCGCTAGCTCATCAAGATGGAAACGAGACCTGCGGCAAAGATCGCAGCCAACAACAAACCGAGTGCCAGCGTGGTTGCGGGACGCACAACGCCAACCTAACCGAGCGTCACGCCGGGCTCGGTGGGTTGCGCCGTAACTGCACCGTCGTCGTAGCTCCGGTTGGTTCGGAGTGTGCCGACAAGGTCACGGCATCGCCGACGCCAATCGACAACGATTCGGCCGCCGATCCGCGATCGACACAAATCGCGAGCATGCCGAAAGAGTCGATGACCAGTCCAATGCCGCCTCCGATCGCGGAAAAGTTCGGCACGATCGCTGCCGAGCGATTCACTCGCTCGCCGTTTGCCGCCGTAAAGGCGACCCCGAGCGTCGTGCCCAGGTTTGCGACTTCGTCGGGGCCGACATTGAGTTGACAGTTTCCGTACCGATCCACCCACGTGATCTCTGCAACGAGATCATCACCCTCTTTGCGCGAGAGAGGAACGACGCCCGGCAACAACAGATTCGGATCGATGACTTCTCCGAGTTCGGTCAACGGCACTCCATTACAAAGATGTGCCGCGGCTGGTGCGAACACGTCACGACCGGCAAATGTTGCACCAGGTGTGGCGAGTTGGTACTCGGGATTGTTCAGCACGACGGCTGCCTCCGCACCACCTGCCAACGCAGTACCCATGGAGAGCAGGCCGTTGTCCGGGCCGATCAGTACACCCCTTCCTCCACCCACCGATACGGCCACCGATCGCCGCGCAGTCCCCACTCCCGGGTCCACCACCGCCAGCACGATGCCCGTTGGCACGTAGGAGATACAGCGGGCCAGAGCCAATGAACCTGCACGCACATCGAACGGCGGAATGTCGTGCGTGAGATCGATCACCTTTGCGTGAGGGGCAATATCGGAAACGACGCACTTGACGATGCCGACGAACTCGTCGCGAGTTCCGTAATCGGAGAGAAACGAAATGGTGTCGTATCGCTGCGTAGTCACCGAATGGTCACGCTACGCCCAAAAAACGTAAGGGTCGGTGCCAACCCCCCGACGGCACCGACCCATACGGCGCAACCCTTTCGGGCGCGACTCCCGGAACGGCAAGCCGTCCGGTGATCTGTTGAATTCCTACCTTACGCAGAGTTGGGGAATTTGCAACACCCAAGTGCACAAAATTTCGCGGGCGAAGAAATGGCGAGTTCGCACTCGCGGAGGTTGCTAACCTGACCACGCGACGCTATGCGTCGCCGAGTTCCTTGCTTCGCGCAGTTGCTGATTGCACTGCCGCCACCAGTGCTTCGCGCACTCGATGTGCATCGAGCTCTGCCACACCTGCTGCCGTGGTTCCATTCGGCGAAGTAACGCGTTCGCGCAATTGTCGTGCATGCTTCGGCTCGCGCTGCAGCAGTGCCGCGGACCCCGAGAGGAGTTGCGCAACCAAGCTCGCGCTCGTTTCCGTGTCGAAACCTTCGGCCATTGCCGCTGCGTGCAGCGACTCGGCCAGATAAAAGACGTACGCCGGCCCCGACCCCATGAGCCCCGTGAACGCATCCAGCATCGACTCATCGAGCTCGATCACCATTCCGACGCATTCCATGAGTTCGCGTGCCCATGCACGATCCGAATCCGCACAATCCGTCGAAACCGCAATTGCTGTTGCTGCCATGCCCACCACGGCAGGAGTGTTGGGCATGGCCCGGATGACACGTACGCCTGGTCCACTTGACATCTGCAGAGATGCAAGGCGGACTCCAGCCGCAATCGACATGACCCGAGTGGCACCTGCCGCAGCTGCGGCTGCACATGCTTCTGCGACGTGCGCCGGCTTCACTGCAACGATGACATCGCTGCATGCCGGGACGGCATCAACGACGACGACCCCAGGAAACATCTGGATGAGTTCCCGTCGACGGACCTCGCTCACCTCGACAATCGTGATCCCGTGGGGATTACGGCCCGCTCGCAATACGCCTTGCACCAGGGCTGCGCCCATGTTTCCTCCGCCGATGACGACCAGCGTCGAGGTACTTTCCACCTCGGGAAGGCTACTGAGCCGAGGAAAATCGGCTGGCGAAACCTCGGCGTACCAGCTCGTTGAACTGTGCTTCAACGGTTGCATACAACGTGCCGATGATTCGATCGAGTTCCGGCTCCACCACTGCTCCGAGCACCAACTCTCCGGTGAGGAACACGGCACTTTCCGCGCCGAGCGCGTAGTGCGCACCGACGAGACGTTCATTGCGGCGCAAGAGCAACTCGAACACCTCCATGGAGTTTTCCTCCGGATACGGCATGACATAGGTTTCGTAGCGAAGTGTGCGCTGACCCAGTCGCAGCCAAATGGTGATGAACTCCTTCGCTTCACCCCGAAGTCGAACGAGCCAGCGATCGGCTTCGTTCGGCGCACGTCCAGCCGACACGGTATTCGGATGCGACTGGTGCACCGTGGCAAGCCACTCGTCGATTCTCCTTTCGAGCGCCGCGCGTTGACCTTCGTCGAACAGGTTGCTCATGGCGAGCACTCAGGCGACATCACTAGCTGCACAGAACGAGGTCGCGAGCCGCAAACTCGGCCACCACGCGACGCATACGCATTGCGGCATGCTGCCACGAATACCGCTGACTTCGAATCACTGCTTGGTCGCTCAAGCGGCCCGCGAGATGTGGGTCATCCAATATCCGTGCGACCCGATCCGCAAACGTTGCTGCATCACGCTCGGGTACCAGGTAGCCGTTCACATCATCGGTGATCAATGACAACAGTCCACCCACCGCAGTGGCAACTACCGGGGTTCCGCATGCCGAAGCCTCGAGAGCCACGAGCCCGAAGCTTTCGCTGCGTGACGGCACGAGTACCACATCGGCCGCGCGATAGTAGGAGGACAATAGGTGATGCGGCTGAGGATCGATGAAGCGCACTCGACTTGACACGCCGAGTTGTTCGGCCAACCCCACGACGCGCGCATATTCCCTGTTTCCCTCAATGCCACTGGCACCACCCACCACGAGCAACACGGCATCGTGGTGCGGAAGTGCAGCGAGTGTCTCGATGGCAACATCAAGTCCCTTCAGAGGCTGTATGCGCCCGACGAACAACAGCACGGGGTGTTTACCGAGACCAAGTGCGCTGCGCGCACCAGCTCGACTTCCCGGCGAGAAAAACGCACGGTCCACCCCAGGGGTGATGACTTCCACCGTTCCCGGTGATGCGCCGTACAACCGGCGAAACTGCTCACGCTCCTCTTGGCATGAAACGAAGATTGCGTCGCTACAACCGATGATGGACGACTCGATTTTCTCCCGATCAACGGACTCGGCGTCACCGTGGAGAGTCTTCACCCGCGCCAACGTGTGGAAGGTGGTGATGAGTGGCAGGTTCAGGTCGTGCTTCAGGTGATGTCCGGACAAACCAGAGAGCCAGTAATTGGCGTGGATCACGTCGGCCGGCGCATGCGTACGGAGATGGTGGCTCACCGTGTCCGTGAATTCCGGAACGATGTCGACCAGTTGCTCTTTTGGCAGATCAACATCACCTGCGCGCACATGGACGAGTCGATGATTCGGCTCGATCTCCACCACGTCGGGCAAGCCGTGTTTCCATGCGCGCGTATAGGTGGTGCACTCGACACCCAGACGTGCCAATGACGACGTGAGTTCACGCACGTACACGTTCATGCCCCCTCCGTCACCGACGCCAGGCTGGGCAAGTGGCGACGTGTGCAGCGACAGCACGGCGACGCGCTGCGCAGGTGAAGCTGCCATGGGATTCTGAACCTATCTGGAAGATGCACCCGCAGTCGGGGTCGAGCGTCAAGGGGTAGAAGTGTCACCAGCCACAAAACTGCGATAGATCGCCAACATCGCCTGCTTTTGGTCGTCATTCAAACGCTGGTCAGTGGCGATGGCGTCGATCACGGCATTGCCCTGCGACTCCTTCGGGTCGAGCATGCCCGCACGCTCGTAGAGGGTCTCGGCAGAAATCTCCAAAGCTCGCGCGATTTGCTGCAAAATGTCGGCCGACGGTTTGCGTAAGCCACGTTCGATCTGGGACAAGTACGGATTCGAAACCCCGGCTCGTTTCGCGAGGTCGCGTATCGATTGCTGGGCAATTTCCCGCTGCTGGCGTATGAACGAACCGAGATCCGGACGTTTTCGGCTGGGCACGTCAACTCACTCTCGGTGCATCAAAAACGGTGTCTAGTGACTCTCGTCGAGTAGCGAATCGACATTGGTCGAACCCGCTCGATATCGCCGAACCAACTCGTTGGAGATTGCGTCAATTTGGGCAAACAACGTCTTTCGTAGGGAAGATACCCGGAACTCGAACTCGGACAACCGTCGACAACAGTTGTCGAGCTCACCGTCGTCGAGCTGTCGCAAGCTCCCGAAGCCACTCTCTACGCACAGCGCTTCGAGTTCCACCACCAACGGGTGGTCCGCCACCACGGCGGTATCACGCGGTGGACGATTGGATCCCGAACCTCGTTCTTCGGCGAACACCCGCGCGATCCCGTCGGTGACGTCCACATTCGATGCATCGCCACTGCTCCGGCGACGCTGTTCGTCACGGGCGATGTCCAAACGTCCTTGCGCAAGTCGACGGGCGAACGACACTGCATCTTCTTGTTCTTGCAATGCATTTCGCTCCGCACGTACCTGCTCCAACGACAGAGCAGAAAAGTCGCTGCCGCCCGACACTGGTGGAAGTACCGCAACTTCGTCTGCGTCGCTCACCCGCGCATCGGGACTGCATTCCTCTCCGTTGAGCCACACCGTGCACGACGCCAAGACGGCTTCAAACGAGGGACCGAACTGGCGCTTGGCCGTGCTGAGTACTTCCTCAACCGTGGCACCGGCAACGGTGTCGCGAGAAACGCCTGCCGCCTCGCGTGCTGATGCAAAAAGGAGCAAGCGCGCCACGAGGTCAGCGTACAGAAGCGGCTACTCTGCCTCCTTGCATCTCATGACCCAACTTCATGCCCCGACGTCCGCAATCGTGATTCGTCACGGTGAGTCGGAGTGGAACGTGCTCGGGAAGTGGCAAGGGCGTGCCGATACCCAGCTGACTCCCGCTGGACGTGCACAAGCCCGAGCAGCCGCCGAACGACTCCTCGTCGATGGCGTCTCCGTCGACCGAGTTGCGGCCAGCTCCCTCACCCGAGCACGAGAGACTGCAGAGATCATCGCCACACATCTGGGGGTTGGCGAAGTGCTCGTCGACGACCGCCTCGTCGAAACCGATGTTGGACCGTGGCAAGGCCTACGAGAGCACGAGATTGAAGCCCGCTGGCCCAACTACTTGCGTGATCGACGTACTCCCCCACATTTCGAGGCACCCGACCTGGTGTTTGCGCGGGCGGAACAAGCACTGCGCGACCTCATGAGACTCACTCGTGGTGCCGGACAAACTGCACATCGTGTACTGGTGGTAACACATAGCGGCGTCATTCGTACGGTGAGGCGAGTCATGCAAGTACACGATCGCCGACTGCACAATCTCGAGGGTTGCCACTTCACGATCGACGCTGAGGGCAACCTGGTAGCCGGAGATTTCGTGGCTCTCGTGACTACCTCGCACGTCACCACGAACGACGCCGTCTAAGGTCGTTCATCGTGCGTCGCCTCCTGGATTCGTCGTACGACGCCGCGGTGCGAGACAACCTCATTCCACTCACCGTCACTCGAATCGCAGCCAACATGTGTTACCGATTCGCACCACCATTCATCGCCATCATCGCCGGCGAGGCACAAGGATTCGACGTTTCCATCACCCGTGTCGGTTTGGTGATCAGCATTTCCGAACTTGCAGGATTCCTTGCGCCATTGCTGGGCAACTTCGTGGACCGTGTTTCGCGACGCACCTCGCTTGCGGTGGGTCTGCTCGGTTCGTTCGTCGGCATCATGATGATGGCTGCGGCACCAAACCTCGTGGTGCTGTGCGTCGGACTCACACTCCTCAATCTGCTCAAGTCGTGTTTCGATCTCGGCATGGCTGCTTGGATCAGTGATCGAGTTCCGTACGACCGTCGCGGTCGCGTCGTGGGTATCACCGAAACATCATGGGCGCTGAGTTTCTTGCTGGGTGTATCGGCGCTCGGCGTCATCACCGCCGTGACATCGTGGCGGGTCGCCAGTGTCGTCGGCGGGATGTGCATCGCCGTGTGCGCCATCTGGCTCGACCGGCGAATTCGAGCCGCGGGTGACGTCGTCGTGACGACGGGTCCTGCTGCACCCGCTGTCGGTCGCATGTCTCGACGCGATTGGCTGGTACCACTGTCCATGTTCGGCCTCATGGGCGGAAGTCAATGTTTGTTCGTCACCTTTGGCGCGTGGCTCGCGGATGACTTCGGCTTTGATGCCAGCGGCATTGCTGCAGTCGGGTTTGCAATTGGGGCTGGCGAGTTGCTCTCGTCGATCTCGAGTGCACGACTCACCGACCGCATCGGCAAGGAGCGAAGTGTCGCCCTCGGCGCAGGAATCATGATTCCCAGCGCGCTCATACTGGCGGGTTTCGACTCCGTATTACCGCTCGGCTTGGCCGCTCTCGCCATCTTCATCGTTGGATTCGAGTACGGAGTCGTCAGTATGTTGCCGATTGCCACCAACCTCGTGGCTTCAGCTCCAGGAAAAGGATTCGGTCTCGTGATTGGCGCAGGGACATTCGGCCGTGGCGTGCTCACCTTCGTAGCCACTGCGCTCTACGAATGGTCGGGTATCACAGGCGCGGCTCTTGCGAGTATCGCGTGCGCGGTACTCAGCGCCGGAACGATTCTGTCGTTCAACCGCGGTATGCGTTCGTAATCGGAAGTCGGCGATCCTTCCCGAATGCCTTGCTGGTTACCCGTACACCCGGCGGAAGTTGACGTCGCTTGTATTCGTTGTTGTCCACCAGACGAACGATTCGACGCACCAATGATTCGTCGTAGCCACGGGCAATGATTTCTGCGGCCGTGCAATCTTGCTCCACGTACATTGCGAGCACAGCGTCGAGGACGTCGTAAGGCGGCAAGCTCTGGTCGTCACGTTGATCAGGTCGCAACTCGGCTGATGGTGGCTTGGTGAGAGTCGCCTGCGGAATGATTTCGCGACCCGCGCGAGCATTCACTCGATTGCTGAGTTCGTAGACATCGGTTTTGAAGATGTCCTTGATGACGGCAAAACCTCCCACCGAGTCGCCATACAACGTGAAGTATCCGACTGCCAGCTCGCTCTTGTTGCCCGTGGTCAGCACCATCCAGCCGAACTTGTTGGACAATGCCATCAACGTGGTGCCGCGCACACGGCTTTGCAAGTTCTCCTCGGTGAGATCGGCTTCGCGCCCGTGAAATGCGTCGGTCGTCATCTCCAAATAGGCCGCGAAGGCAGGCTCGATGGGAATCGTGAGCAGGTCGATACCGAGGTTTCGCGCGAGCGCAGCGGCATCGGTTTGTGATCCTTTGCTCGAGTAGCGCGAAGGCATCGACACGCCGTGCACGTGGTCGGCGCCAAGTGCATCGACTGCAATCGCGGCAACGAGGGCGGAGTCGATTCCACCCGACAAGCCGAGCACCACATCGCTGAAACCGTTCTTATGTACGTAGTCCCGGGTGCCGAGCGCTAGAGCCGCCAACATCTGGTCAGGCTCACTGCCCATTGGTGCAATACGCGCAGTCACCGGAACACGAGAAGCCGTTTCGGCAACGGGTACGTCGACCACCAGGAGTTCTTCGGTGAAGTGTTCTGCTCGTGCCACGACGTTTCCGGCAGAATCCACCACAAGGGATCCGCCGTCGAATACCAATTCGTCCTGCCCGCACACTTGATTCACGTACACGATCGGCAGACTCGCCTCTTTTGCTCTCTCTACGATCGTCCGCTCGCGAACACCGCTCTTTGCCCTGTCGAACGGCGAGCCGTTGATGTTCACACATACTTGGCTGCCGGCAACACGTTGCCGTGCAACCGGCCCGTTTGCCACCCAGACGTCCTCGCAGATACTGAGCGATACGGCGACACCTGCAACGTCGTACAACGTGACATCGTCGTGGCCGGCTGCAAAGTAGCGAGCCTCATCGAAGACGGAATAGTTCGGCAGCAACTGCTTGTGGTACACACCCACTACGGACCCATTGGCGCAGATTGCGGCGGCATTGAACAAAGCGGGCGGCTTGGCACTGGATTGCTCGATGGATTCGTCATCGGCAACATCCACGAATCCCACCACCACGGCACATCGACCACTTCGTGCAGCAACCTTTTCCAACGCCGCCCGATTGTCGGCAACGAATCCGGATTTCAACACCAGGTCTTCGGGTGGATATCCCGAGAGCGTCAGTTCGGGAAACGCCACGATGTCGCAGCCTGCCTCCTCCGCACGGCTGAGGAATTCCTCGACTTTGCCCACGTTGAACGCCAAATCCCCCACTCGAGGGTTGATTTGGGCAAGTCCCACACGCAGCACGGCTGGGGCAGCGGTTTTTGCCACAAAATCAGGCTACTGAGCGTGCTTCCATCGGAATCTTCACACCGCGTTAACACACGGATGATGCCCCCGACACGCAGATGAAGGAAACTGAGACGTCACATTCGACGAAAGGAAACATCCCATGCCATACCAGGCCGAATACATCTGGATCGACGGTGTCAAGCCGACGCCACTCTTGCGATCGAAAACCAAGATCCTCGACAACTCGGTGAAGACTCCACCAATCTGGGGCTTCGACGGTTCGTCCACCGAGCAAGCCACGGGCGAATCATCCGACTGCATGTTGAAGCCGGTGTTCTGGTGCAAGGATCCGCTCCGTGGAGGTCGAAACATTCTGGTGATGTGCGAGGTGTATCTCGCCAGCACGGGTCAGCCACACCCCACCAACACGCGTGCAGCATGCGCTGCCGCCGCTGCGCGGTACAAGGCCAACGGAATGATCTACGGCATCGAGCAGGAGTACACCTTCATGCGACTCAACGGTCGCCCGTACGGCTTTCCAGAGGTCGACGGGGAACCCGGACCGCAGGGTCCCTACTACTGCGGCGTGGGCGCCGGACGTGTCATGGGACGCGATGTCATCGAGATTCACACGCAAGCGTGCCTCGATGCCGGGCTCATGATCTCGGGCACCAACGCCGAGGTGATGCCTGGTCAGTGGGAATTCCAGGTGGGACCGCTCGATGCACTCGCCGTGAGTGACCAGCTGTACGTTGCACGCTGGTTGTTGCATCGCATCGCCGAAGATTTCGACATCGTGGTGTCGTTTGATGCCAAGCCCCAGAAAGGTGACTGGAACGGGGCTGGTGCTCACACCAACTTCTCCACCAAGGCAATGCGCTCGTCGTACGAAGCCATCGAAGCCGCGTGCAATGCAATCGGAGGTCGCGTCATGGAGCACGTGAAGAATTACGGTCACGACATCGAAAGCCGACTCACCGGCAAGCACGAAACTGCGCCATGGAACCAGTTCAGCTACGGCGTCTCGAATCGCGGCGCTTCGATTCGAATTCCATGGCAGGTTGCCAAGGACCGCAAGGGTTATGCCGAAGATCGTCGACCGAACGCGAACATGGACCCGTACGTGGTCACTCGCTTGATCCTGGAGACGGTCTGCTCGCAGGAAAAGGCCCCTGCCGCAAAGGGCAAGTCGCCGGCAAAGTCGAAGAAGAAGACTCGCAAATAGCCCAGCAGGGCGCATGCCGTCGGCCATTCGACGACATGCGCCCTGCTGGATGAACCGCACCGCGGTGACGGTTGACTGAAGGGATGCCCGACATGCGTGACGCCCAACGCGACTACGTGCTTCGCACGGTGGAGGAACGTGGCATCCGCCTGGTGCGCTTGTGGTTCACCGACGTGCTCGGCAACCTGAAGAGTTTCGCCATCAGCCCTGCAGAGATGGAGAATGCGCTCAACGATGGCATGAGCTTCGACGGCTCATCCATCGATGGTTACGGCCGCGTCCAGGAAGCCGATGTCCTTGCCCTCCCCGATCCCAACACGTTCGAAGTGCTGCCGTGGGTGGAGTCCAAGTCCGCCGAAGCCCGCGTGTTCTGCGACATCGCCCAACTCGACGGCACCCCGTTCGAAGGCGACCCTCGACAAGTGCTTCGTCGCAACTTGGATGCAGCGCGGCGCCAGGGTTTCGTGTTCTACGTTGCGCCCGACATCGAATACTTCTACTTTGCACCGGGCGAACATGGTGGGCGGCCAGTTCCGCTCGACCACGGCGGATTCTTCGACCTCACCACTACGGACATCACCAGCTCGCTGCGAAAAGAAACCATCCGCACGTTGGAGACCATGAGCATTCCCGTGGAGTACAGCTTCCACGAAGATTCTCCCAGCCAGCACGAAATCGACTTGCGCCACACCGACGCGCTCACCATGGCCGACAGTGTCATGACCTTCCGTTTCGTGGTGAAGGAAATCGCCGCCATGCGCAACGTGCATGCCACCTTCATGCCAAAGCCGTTGGAGTCGGTCCAAGGTTCGGGTATGCACCTGCATTTGTCGTTGTTCAAGGGCGATACGAATGCGTTCCACTCGGAGGATGATCCGTACAACTTGAGCGATACCGCAAAGTCGTTCATGGCGGGTTTGTTGCGGCATGCCGGAGAAATTGCGGCAGTCACCAATCAAACGGTCAACAGTTACAAACGACTCGTTCCGGGTTTTGAAGCGCCGGTTCACGTGTCATGGGCGCGCAACAATCGCAGCGGGCTCATCCGGGTTCCCGTTCCTAAGCGCGGCAACGAGCACGCCACACGCATCGAGCTGCGCTCACCCGACCCCGCATGCAACCCGTACCTCGCCTTCTCGGTGATCCTTGCTGCAGGCCTGCGCGGAATCGAACAGGGCTACGAACTACCGATGGAATCGGATGCCAACCTCTTCGAAATGGGTGACGCTGCCCTCACCAAGTTGGGCATCGAACAACTTCCGCAGTCGCTCAATGACGCCTTGAGGACGATGGAGTCCTCCACATTGGTTGCCGAAGCACTCGGCGAACACATCTTTGAATGGTTCCTGCGCAACAAGCGGGCAGAGTGGCGCAAGTACAAGACGCACGTCTCGCAATTCGAAGTCGACACCTACCTGCGAGCCCTATGAGCGCTTCCGGGATGCTCGCCGTCTTCCCGGACAGTCCCGGCGTCGAACTTGCCCGCACGCTCGACTTGTCCGGTTATTCATGGAAAGGCGTCGCAACTCCCGAGTTGATGGGCCGGCTGCAACCAGCCGAAGGGTGGATGGGCGCCGTGGTGTGCTGTGATGAAGATCCCGAAGGTGGCTGGGCAGCGTGTCGCGCCTTGCGCAGATTGGATCGTCCCGTACGGCGCATTCTCGTGTTGGTAACGGGGGCACACATCGGCGACTTGGAGATTCGCGAGAATCTCTTCGACGACTTTCTTCTTTCGCCGTTTCATCCCCGCGAGCTCGAGGCGCGACTGCGTCATTTGTTCTACAACGAACTCACCGCACCGTCGTCGTCGGTGGTCGAGCACGCCGGGCTTCGCCTGAATCTCGAGACCTACCAGGCCACGTTTGGTGGTAGTCCACTCGACCTCACGTACATGGAATACGAATTGCTCAAGTACTTCGTGCAGAACCCTGGACGAGTGTTCTCGCGCGAAGTGCTCCTCTCGGAGGTGTGGGGGTACGAGTACTTCGGCGGTGCTCGCACGGTCGATGTGCACGTTCGGCGTTTGCGCGCCAAGTTGGGCGAAGAACATGCACACCTCATCGAAACGGTGCGCAGCGTCGGTTACCGCTTCGGCTCCTCCAAATGGTCGGGCTGACCACGAATACGGGGTGAGCCCTAGATGAACGTGGCAGCGCCAATCAATATGAAGAGAATTCCGGCGGCCCGCTGAATCAACTTGAGATTCAACCGCCGAGTAAGTGCAGAGCCCACGAGCACGGCAAGACCCGATACCAGAGCCAATGCGCTCGCTGCACCGGCACCAACTGCCCAGGGTGAATCGCGCGTGGCCGCCAAACTTGCGGTTGCGAGTTGCGTGATGTCCGCAAACTCCGCCAATCCGACGGTGGCTGCCGACACTGCGTACACCGAACGCCATGAGCGGGGAGTTTCCGTCGTTGCCTGCGCGTCAAGTTCGTCTTTTCGCCATGAATCCCACGCAACGAATACACCGGCCAGAACGAACAACACCCCCACCACATTCCGAACCGGATCCTCGGGAAGTCGCGAGAGTAGTCCACCAAGCAGCGTTGCAACCACCACATGCATCGAATACGCAGTGGTGACCCCGCACCACACCGCCGACTTGCGTTGGAATCGAGTTGCCAACAACAACGTGGCGAACATGGTCTTGTCGGGTAGTTCTGCGAGAAACACCACACCAAGTGCAGCGAGAAAATCGGAAATCATGTACGGATGACTAGCGACCCGCTGATTGCATCTCGCGGGCAAGGCGTGCGTGATCGTTCAGCATTGCGTCGACCCTGCTGCTCACCAGACGATGATCGCGGACGACCGGAACGCCGTTCACGATGGTGTGCTTTGCTGCTGCCGGACCACATCGCAGCCAGCCTTCAATGGCATCGTCCACCACTCCTGCAAACTGCGGACCGTCCAACGACCACACCACCAGGTCACCAACGCTCCCTGCGCTCAGTTCGCCGATCTCGCCGAGACGCCCGAGACATCCTGCTCCCCCGCGCGTCGCCATCTCCAATGCCATGCGCGCCGTGCCAGCTGCAGCCCCGTTGACCAACTTGGCGAGCAGCATCGCCTGTCGCGCCTCCATCCACAACGACGCGGAATCCGCAGACGACGAGCCGTCCACTCCGAGACCCACGTGCACACCAGCCGAACGCAGCTTCACTACTGGTGCAATACCCGACGAAAGAATCAAGTTGCTGCTCGGACAGTGCGCAACACCGACTCCGGCAACGCCCAGGCGACGCACTTCGTCATCATTTGGCTTCACACAGTGCGCGAGCCACACGCGATCGTGCAACCAGCCGACGTCCTGCAGATACTGCGTGGGTCGACAGCCGAACTTCTCCAGTGAATACGCGTCATCCTCGTCGTTTTCTGCAAAATGTGTGTGCAGGCGAACGTCGAGTCGCTCTGCCAAAGTCGCTGAGTCGATCATCAGTTGCTTGGTCACGCTGAACGGAGAACACGGGGCCAGCGCCACCCGCACCATGGCGCCATGTGCTCGATCGTGATGCTGCTGTACGGCACGCTCGCTTGCAGAGAGAATCTCGTCGTGATCCTGCACCACATTGTCGGGAGGAAGTCCACCATCCTTCTCCGACAGCGACATCGAGCCGTATGTGGGATGAAATCGCATACCGATATCGCGAGCCGCTGCAATCTCCGCCGACAGCAAGTCGCCACCGCCCCGCGGATGCAGATACAGGTGATCCGACGACGTCGTGCAGCCGGCCAATGCCAACTCCGCCAGACCCACCCATGCTGATACGTGTGCCGACTCTTCATTGAGCGCGCTCCACAATGGATACAACGTTCGCAACCAACCAAACAACGCCGAGTCGGTCATCGGGCCATATGCACGTGTGAGATTTTGATACAGGTGATGGTGTACGTTGACCAGCCCAGGAGTCACCAAGCATCCGGAAGCGTCGATCTTCTCGCGTGCCGATGGCGGGGCCCCCGATCCAACTGCACTCACCACACCATTGGTGATTGCCACCCAGCCATTGGGAAGCTCGCGGCGTTGTTCATCCACCGTGGCAAGCAGACGCGCCGAATGGACGACGAGGTCGGCAGTCGCGAGAGGCGCAGCGCTCAGGTATTGAGCTCGAGCAGTTCGCTCGCTTCGTTACGCACGCGGGCATCTCGGTGGAGCGACTCACCCAAGACGGCGGCGATGACTACCGTGCCCAATCCAACCAACACGGGGAATGCGAGCAGGAATGCAACGAGGACAAATGCGCCGGCCATGGTGTTACTTCGTTCGTTTCGTCGGTTTCGCCGACTTTGTTGCTTTGCCGGCTGGCAGGTACGCCCACGCCTCGATTTCCACCGCACCATTTGCGGGCAACGATGCAACACCAATCGTGCTTCGCGCCGGGCGATGGGAACCAAAACCAGCAACGTATGCCTCATTGAACGTGGAGAACGTATCCATGTCGGTGAGGAAACACAACGTCTTGGACACGTCGCTCAACGATGCACCGACGCTCTCCAGTTGCATCTTCAGATTTGCGATTGCTTGCGAGGTTTGCGCCTTCACGCCACCCTCAACGATGCTGCCATCACGCAAACCAAGTTGACCGGAAACGATCACCCAATCCCCTGCGCGAACCACGGGTGTGTAAGGACCGATCGGAGTTGCCATACGCCCAAGGCTAGACGCATGCATCATCACTACCCTTGTCGCGTGAAGTTCACCACGCGCCGAGCCTTCTTGCGCAAGACAGGCGAGCTGATGCTGGGGGGTTCTACAACTCTTGCGTTTGGATCCGTACTCGCTGCATGCGGACGTAGGGGAACCAGCGCGGGACTTCCCGACGATGTCCAAATCGTCCAACGATTTCCACAGAACCTCGTCGTCGGCAAGGTTCGAATTCCTGTTTCACTCGCCAGCAAGGGTGGTCTCCTCACGGTTGACGGGGGTGTCGCAACTCCGAGCGAACTTTCAGCCCGCATCGTTCGCATCGACGGCGGAGGCGACGACGTGGTGTTGGAGGATCTCCGCGCACCGAAACATGACGCGGGTATGGCGACGCCATACTGGCCGTTTCGCGCAACCATCACCGAGCCTGGTTTCTACCGATTGGTACTCGACGGCGGCCCGGAAGATGGTGCGGCCTTTCAGGTTTTCGCGCGCGGCGAAGTAGCAGTGCCGGGAATCGGCGATCCCCTTCCTCCGTTCGACACTCCGACATTCACCGATGCCCGCGAAGTTTCCCCCATTTGTACTCGCCAACCCGATCCATGCCCCATGCACGAAGTCACGCTGCGTGAAGCCCTCGCACTCGGCAAACCCGTTGCCTTCCTGGTTGGCACTCCTGCACATTGCGCAACGGGCACTTGCGCACCGGCACTCGAAGCGATGATTTCTGCACGCGAAAGCGCTCGTGGATCCACCACGTTCATCCATGCCGAGGTGTACGCCGACCAAGATGCAACACGAATCGCACCGGCAGTCAATGCAATGTCGATGAACTTCGAGCCCGCTCTGTTCATCACCGACAGCGGCGGTGTCGTAGTCGAACGACTTGACGCCGTTTTCGACGCCGTTGAAGTTCAGTCGCTGATCAGCTGAAGCTTTGACCGCAACCGCAAGTGCGGTTCGCATTCGGATTGGTGATCTTGAAACCCGACTCGTTCAACCCGTCGGTGTAGTCCAGGCTTGCACCAGCCAACAATTGTGCCGACGCAGGGTCGACGACCACCTTGACATCGCCGAATGCTTCCACCTTGTCTTCGGCCGTAAAGTCACCATCGAAGTACATTTCGTAGGAGTACCCCGAACATCCACCGGGACGCACGGCAACACGCAGTGCGAGGTCGGATGCATTCTCGGTCTCGAGCAATTGCTTCACTTTGACGGCGGCGGATGGAGTGAGAGTAATCATGATGCCCCAAACTACCGCCGACACGGGGTGTGATGACAAGCACTGCCCCACCAAGCCAGCGAAACTCGACACATCGGTAGGTTGAGGGCGTGCCCGACCGTGCGGTTTTGCCCCCATCTGCCGACGAGGTTCGCAATCTCCTGCGTGCAGTCATCGATCCGGAACTGGGCGCCAACATCGTCGACCTGGGAATGGCGACCGACGTGGAGGTGTCGCCCGAGGGTCTCATCACCATTGGCGTGAAACTCACAATCAAGGGATGTCCCCTGCGTGCCCAGATCAAAAACGACATCGAGTCCCGGCTGGAAACGCACCCTGGAGTCACCAAGATAAAGATCAATTGGGGTGAGATGAACGCTGATGAGCGATCTGCGGTCATGACCAAGGCCCGCTGGAACGCACGAGAAAATGCCGGCGACACTGCGATACCCAACTCCACTCGCGTGTTGGCGATTGCCAGCGGCAAGGGTGGGGTGGGCAAGAGTTCCGTCACCGCCAATCTGGCCGTCGCAATCGCTTCGCACGGTCATGTGGTGGGTGTTCTCGACGCTGACATCTGGGGTTTCTCCATCCCGCGAATGTTGGGCATGAGCGACCGGCTCGAAGCACGGCGAATCGACGGAATGGAGAAGCCGCGCATCATCCCCAACGAACGCAGAGTTGGCGATGGTCTGCTCAAAGTAGTGAGCACCGGAATGCTCGTGGAGGACGAAGGCACGGCGCTCATGTGGCGAGGTCTCATGCTCACCAAGGCGGTGGAGCAATTTCTCAACGATGTGCATTGGGGTGATCTCGACTACCTACTCATCGACATGCCACCCGGTACGGGCGACGTGCAGATGGGTTTGGCACGAATGTTGCCGCGCACCGATCTCATCATCGTCACCACACCGGCAGTTTCGGCTCAGAAGGTGGCGATTCGCGCAGCTGACATGGCCCGAAGAAGTTTCTTACGCGTCGCCGGCGTCATCGAAAACATGAGTTACTTCACGTGCGATCACGGCAGCACGTATCCGTTGTTCGGCGAAGGCGGTGGAGCGACATTGGCCGACGACATCGGCGCCGAGTTGCTCGGACGAGTTCCCATCGAGCCTGCCGTGGCGCACGGCAGCGACACTGGCGAGCCGGTGGCACTGTCGGGTTCCTCGGTTGCCGCCGACGTATTCCGTGACATCGCCGACAAGATTCTCTCTGCCACGGTTTCCGTGACGGAGATGGCCGGCTGTTCAGCGCGCTTGCTCGAGTCCGTAGAAGTCGCACTCCGAAAAAAATCGACATGACGAGGTGCGCGGCGCCCCGGCGCGGCGCCCACCGCGGACAACGGCCCAGCTACTACGGCAGGAGTGCATACGCGGGATCGTCCGGAAAGACGATCTCCACCACTCGGCCGTCATCGTCGTAACGCAACTTCGGCAGAATCGGTGTCGGCACGCCGATGGTCCGGGCCGCAGCGACGGCTTCGCGCGTCGTGCGATGGGGTGCCAAGAATTGCAAGTTGGCCACCGTGGGCGGAATCATCGCCAACTCGCCGCGTTGGGCACGCCGCAATGCTTCGCTGGGGGTCACCCACAAACTGTCGATGGTTTCCTGATCGTCATGCAGTGGATCCTGCGCCAATGGAGCAACTGCCACGAAGAATCTCGTGTCAAAACGTCGCCGCTCACCGACCGGAGTGATCCAGTGGCTCACGTAACGAATGGTGTCGACCGCCAATCGCAGCTCCTCGCTGCGACAGAAATCCGCCAGCGAGAGCGTGCCCTCGTGTACTGCATGGCGAGCTCGCGCGAATCGTTGCTGCACTTCGGGATCGTCGAGTTTCACGAACTCGCCCGAGTGATCGCGTGCCAGCAAGACGCCGGCTTCCTCGAACGACTCACGAATGGCGGCCACCCAATAAGCAAGTCCACCGCTCGGCACGCGGAGTAAGTCGCTCGCTTCGGCATCGGTAAGGCCGTCGCACAGGTCGTTGAGTTCTGAAGCCCCGTCAATGTCGTCGACTCGTCCACCAGGGAACACGTACATGCCGCTTGCAAAGGCGGCTGATGTCGTTCGCTGCATCATAAAAACTTCTACGTCGGTTGGTGTGTCGCGCAGCAACATCACCGTTGCCGCTGGCCGCAAAGGAACCTGGGCGTAGTCCAATGTCATCTCCAGAACGGCCCGTGCATCAGCCTTCGCGGGACTTGCGCATTTCGCGATAGTCGCGAGCTGCACCTTCGAGCGGCTCCACGTCGAGCGTGACTCCGTCGATCGACGCCACGCGCACGGACTCACCAATCTTGATTGGAGTCGCGCGGTTGGTGCGTGCGCGCCATCGGGCGCCTTGCACGGTGGCTTCACCTTCGGGTGCAATGTCGGTGGCAGCAGTGCCCTCGAGCCCGATCAACCACTCCCGACCAATGGTCGGGGTGGCAAAACGAGTTCTCACCATCGACGGCATACCCACGACGAATGCAAGGGTCATGGATGCAACGCCCGAAATGAGCGTGAGCCACGACAGACGCAATGCCTCTTCCTGCACCGACCCGTACAGCGTGAAAGACGCAGCGACGAACATGGTGAGACCTATTCCCGTCCACACACGCGGGATTCCAACTTGTACATCGACTGCCAACGCAATCACGGACAGGATCAACATCGCCAAGCCCAGTGGTCGCACGGGCAACTCGGCCAGGCCGAAAGCACCGAGCAAGGTGGTGATGGCGCCAACGAATCCGGCAATACCAATGCCAGCGGTATAGAACTCAAAAATCAGCAATGCCAAGCCGAACGAAAAGAGAAGGTACGCGAGTGCTGCGCTCGCCGATGTGTGCATGAGTTGCTCGAGTGTTCCCAGCTTGAAGAATCTGGTCGTGGCTGCCTCACGAGTGATGGCGCCGGACCCATCGACTACTTCAACCACCGTGTTGAGTTGTACGCCCTTGATGGTGAGTCCGTCCAATGCAAACAACATGTTGCGCAACACCGGCACGCCTTCATCGGCAATTTCCAGCCGAAGCACACCACGCTTCCTGGCCTCGGCGGTATCCAGCACTCCGCTTCGTAGCAACGTACTTGCTTCGCCGAGCGACACCGGAGACCCGTCGATCTCAATCGGCAAACCCGTACGACCGATGGTTGCTCGCGGGGCCATGGCCGATACGTCCGCCACTGCAAGGAGCAGCGCCGACCATCCATGTGCCTTCGCGCCGCTTGGACCAACCCAGACACCAACGGGTATCGAAGAGTCACGAATGGCAATCAGCACCTCTCGCATGCGAGCTTCGTCGACAACCGCACCGCGAGAGTTCACCTGCAAGACGAGTGCTTGCGCACCGTTGGTTTCGGACCGTTCGACGGCCTTCTCAATGCCACGCGCCACTACCGAATCGATGAGACCGCTCACCTCGAACACGTCCACCTTGTCGAGTGCGGCCGCATCGTCCGGACTGGTCACCGCGTGATGAAGGACTACTGCATCATCCCGATGCTGCGGCACGATGCCAGCCAGCATCATGAAAAGGCCGAAAGTTACTGCTGCAAACATGACACGACAACGGTATCCACGCCAAGAGATAACCTTGCGTTGTGCATGTTCTCGTAGCGACCGACGCCCAGTACGTTCTCGACGACGTCATCGCCGCACTCGGTACACCTGAGACATCGTTCACCGTCTGTCGTGACGGGCGTGACGTGACAGCTGCCGTCACTCAGCGCACTCCGGATGTTGCCGTGCTTGATTTGCAGGTCGGCTCGATGGGCGCAATGGCCGTCACCATGAATCTGAGACTCGACGAAAGTGGTGGTCGGATGCCACACGTGCCGGTGGTGATGCTGCTCGATCGAACAGCCGACGTACATCTTGCGCGACGCAGTGGTGCCGAGGGGTGGCTGGTGAAACCGATCGATTCGCTCCGTTTGCGTCGTGCGGTGTCGGAGATCCGCGCCGGCGGCACCTGGCACGAATCTGCATCGCCAGTGATGCAAAACAGTTAGCTGCGCACACCGTTAGGCTGACGACGCGTGAAAACGCACTTCGGGGAGTAGCGCAGCTTGGCTAGCGCGCCACGTTCGGGACGTGGAGGTCGGGAGTTCAAATCTCCCCTCCCCGACCAATCGTCAACCACATTTTCTCGTATGCGACGGGTGACGTCATCTTCTCGTATCTGCCGGTTGGTGTATCGCGACGGCTGAAGGCGATCGTTACTCGCCGGTGTGCTCGGCGTTGCTACAACGAGGCAATGACCAATTCGGCAATCTGCAACGCATTCAACGCAGCGCCCTTGCGCAGGTTGTCGTTGGAGACGAACAGCACCAATCCACGATGGTCATCAACCGATTGATCTTGACGAATGCGACCAACATACGACGGATCTTTACCGGCCGCCAGAAGCGGTGTTGGAATGTCCACCACGGCAACACCGGGTGCCTTCTCGAGGATGGCATGTGCTTCTGCGGGCGTGATTGCACGACCGAACTCTGCATGCAACGACAACGAGTGTCCCGTGAACACAGGCACGCGCACGCACGTACCTGACACCTTCAGATTGGGGATGTGGAGGATCTTGCGTGTCTCGTTGCGCAACTTCTTTTCTTCATCGGTCTCGAACTGGCCATCGTCGACCATTGAGCCTGCAAATGGCAGCACATTGAATGCAATCGTCCGCGCAAACTTGCTTGGTGCCGGAAATTTCACCGACTCACCGTCGTAGGTGAGTCGATCGATACCGTCGGCAGCGGCGACTTGTGCATCCAACTCGGCAACCCCTGACACGCCACCTCCGCTGACCGCCTGATACGTGCTGGCGGTCAACCGAACGAGGTTGGCTGCATCGTGCAGTGGTTTCAAGACCGGCATCGCTGCCATCGTGGTGCAGTTGGGATTGGAAATGATTCCCTTCTTGGCCAGCGCAATGTCTTCCGGATTCACTTCCGACACCACGAGCGGCACCTCGGGGTCCATGCGCCAACACGACGAGTTGTCCACCACGATCGCGCCGGCTGCTGCGAACTTCGGTGCAAGTGCCCTCGAAGTCGATGCGCCAGCCGAAAAAATCGCCACGTCGAGTCCTGACGGGTCTGCAGTCGACGCATCCTCAATGACGATCTTGCGACCGCCAAAGTCAAGTGTTCCGCCCGCCGAACGCGCAGAAGCGAAGAACCGGAGTTCATTGAATTCGACGTTGCGTTCGAGCAGCAAGGTACGCATGACGTTGCCCACCATCCCGGTGGCGCCAACCACGCCGATGTTTGGTTTCTTGCCGTTTGCCACGCGGTCAGGCTAACCGTGCAACGAGCCACCAGTGGCTGCGATGCACACGCCGCACGGCGAGTCGACGCACACCTCCTGCCGAGACCCTCACCCGCCGCCGCGGCGAATGCACGACCGTGACATCGCGCAATCGCGTACCGACGAGATCAGTTCCGATCGATGCCACCACATCGTCGGGGCTCAGGCGATTGGCCTGCCACCCGAGTCGGGTGAGCGAACGAACTCGGGCCATGTACTTGGCGGCTTTGGGTACCCGCCACAACACCCGAACGAGCCCACCGAGAGGAACCAGCGCCGTGTCGAGTGCCGTCCAGGTGCGAAAGTTCAGTGCGATGAGTCCACCGTTCTTTGTAACTCGTAGCGCCTCGCTCACCAACGACAATGCATCGCTACTACTGCAGTGTTGCAACGTGATGTAGGAGAATGCAAAGTCGACCGAGCCGGTGTCGATGTCGAGGGTGCGACCATCTGCCACATGCACCGTTCGCAGTGCGGTGGGCTGTCCGTGATGAAACACCGTCTCACGGCATCGCTCCAAAAAAGCGGCGTCGACATCGGCGGCATATACGACTCCGAATCGCTTGCTGAAACCAGCGGTCATACGACCGATACCGCTACCGATTTCCACCATGCTGAGCGGTCGCGTTGCATCATCACTCAGTCCGAACAACTTCAGGTACCTCCGCACCTCGTTGTCGCCGCCGGCGGTAAACGACTCGAGTGAGACATCACCGGTTTTGTTGTCGAACACCCATCCGGTGCTACGCACTGATTCGTCTGCAGTCAACGACTCGGTACGCAAGCCGGCACTTCGCCAGGGTACGCCTTGCGGGCGTCGCAAACGGTCGCCGATTCGACGAAGAAGGGTCATCACTTACTTGCGTTCGGGTAGTGGTGCCGAGTAGTCGTCGCCACTGTCGAGCCCGAACGCAGTGTGCAGGGCCTGGACGGCCGTTTGCATCATCGCCGCCCTTACCACCACCGAGACCCGAATGGTCGATGTGGAAATCATCTCGATGTTCACGCCGTTGTCGGCCAAGACTCGAAACATCTTGGCTGCTACTCCGGGACTTGTCTTCATGCCGGCACCAACCAGCGAGACCTTGGCAATGTCATCATCATGGTTGACTCCACCTGCCCTGAGGTCGCGTGCGATGCGCGACACGATTGGTTCTGCCGTTGCCACGTCGGCTTTCGGCACGGTGAACGAAATATCGGTGGAGCCGGACGTCGACGTGTTCTGCACGATCATGTCCACGTTCACGTTCGCCAGGGCGAGTGCTTCGAAGATGTCCGCCGAAACACCGGGACGATCCGGTACGGCGAGCACGGTGATTTTCGATTCGCTTGCATCCTGAACGACTCCAGAGATGACTGGTTCTTCCATGTTCTTCATCCTTTCGTGATGACGACCTACCACCCATGTACCTTCTTCCCACGTGAAGCTCGACCGCACATGAATTGGTACATCGTGATTGCGGGCGAATTCCACCGAACGCAGGGCGAGCACTTTGCTACCGGCTCCTGCCATCTCCAGCATTTCGTCGAACTGCAACACCGGTACCTTGCGCGCCTGCGGCACGACTCGCGGATCAGCCGTGAACACACCCGTGACATCGGTGTAAATCTCGCAGGAGTCCGCCTCGAGCGCCGCAGCAAGTGCCACTGCCGTGGTGTCGCTACCGCCACGTCCCAGCGTCGTGATTTCCTTTGCCGTGCTGATCCCCTGGAAACCTGCCACCACCGCAACCTTGTTGTCCGCAAGTGCTGCACGCACTCGGTCACCCTTCACTTCGAGAATCTTGGCCTTCGTATGCACGGTGTCGGTGATGATGCCCACCTGGGAACCCGTGAAACTCACGGCGTCAACGCCGACATCGTGGAGTGCCATGCACAACAGGGCCATGCTGATGCGCTCCCCCGTGGTGAGCAACATGTCCATCTCGCGACTCGGCGGATTGGCCGAAACCTGATGCGCCAACTGCAGGAGGTTGTCCGTGGCCTTGCCCATCGCCGACACCACCACCACCAACTGATGTCCATTGGCTCGTGTGGCGGCTATGTG